>Ga0213868_10000368_pt1 | contig 42407 bp, 35 predicted proteins | sample PICome_9_FD_160087 | JGI IMG/M metagenome (GOLD analysis project Ga0213868, IMG submission 160087) | Coastal seawater microbial communities near Pivers Island, North Carolina, United States - PICO127 | ecosystem: Environmental > Aquatic > Marine > Coastal | place: USA: North Carolina...
GCAAAAAACAGGAGCGTAAAAAAAGTTAACATGAGTTTTTTCATTCCGAAATTTTAAATGTTTGTTGAGAATTTAACCTTCTCTTTAATATATTATTATCACTTTTGAACAAATGTACATTTTTCAATGGAATTAATTACTTTTGTTGTACTAATAATGTGCCATTTCACAAAAAACCAATACATCTCATAAATGCATTACTCCAAACAATTTTTTATTGCACTTGTCTTTGTTTCAAGCATGGCTTTTGCCCAACAAAAAAAACAGTATAAAGTAAACACTATAGCCTTCTATAACGTTGAAAATCTATTTGATACAGAAAACGACCCTATCACCTATGATGATGATAGAACTCCAGATGGTAAAGACCACTGGACAGATGAAATATACCAAGCCAAACTTAAAAACATGGCCAAGGTTATTAGTGAAATTGGTGCAGATGTAACGGGCACAGCACCAGCAATCGTTGGCCTTTGTGAGACAGAGAATAGAAAAGTACTAGAAGATCTTGTTAATCAAGAATCTCTAATTGGTAAAGAGTATGGCATTGTACAGTTTGACTCCCCAGACAGAAGAGGAATTGATGTAGCCCTGATTTACCAGAAAAAATTATTTACTCCAACAAACTATAAAGCACATGAGCTTTTAATTTACGATAATGTAGACCCTACCAAACGTATTTTCACTAGAGATCAATTAGTGGTAAGTGGCATGCTAGATGGAGAAAAAATGCACTTTATTGTTAACCACTGGCCCTCAAGAAGCGGCGGGGAGGCAAGATCAAGGCAAAAAAGAATTAGCGCAGCAAAACTCAATAAGCACATCATGGATTCTATTTTTGTGCAAGAGCCGTATGCTAAAATTATCACCATGGGAGACTTTAATGATGACCCAACAAGCCCTAGTGTTAGAGATGTATTAAAGCCAAAAAAGAAAAGAGAAAATGTAGGCACAAAACAACTTTTCAACCCTATGGAAGAAATGTTTAAAAATGGCCTAGGTACCTTGGCTTGGAGAGATGGTTGGAATTTATTTGACCAAATGATTCTCTCCTCAGAATTCACCAAGAAAGACTACACCTCCTATCGTTTTTATAAGGCAGGAATCTACAACAAATCATACCTGGCAAACTCAAAAGGGCAGTACAAAGGATATCCTTACAGAAGCTTTGGTAACGGATCTTTCACTGGAGGATATAGCGACCACTTTCCAGTGTTTGTATACCTTGTAAAAGAGCAGTAATATATAGGTTATCTCTCTTATTAGCGCATAAAAAAAGGCCACTACATGTAGTGGCCTTTTTTTATGTAATCTAAGGCTTTACAACCAGCTTGCCCAAGGAATTCTGCTTAGTAAAAGCACAAGTGCAACACCATAAAATATAGCAAGCATTTTAAATTTTGGGCCAGAGGTTAATTTCTTTTTATGTTTAGAGTACCCTATGGTTATAAACACTGCAGTAAGTAGCATTACCGTTGGGTGCTCTATAGCATACAGCCGCAAGGTACTATCTTTCATAACAGTTGCCATACCATTGTTTGAAATAGATTGCAGCCCTAGTGGAGATACAAAAAACAACACAAGGCCAATTAAAAACTGTAGGTGTGTGACTATTAAAGCAAATAAAGAGAGTCTAAAATCTTTATAGCTGTATTCTTTGTTTGTAAAAAAACTGTACAGGGCATTAAGGGTTGCAAAAATAACAACGAGCACTACCAAGTAGGCCCAATAAGAATGCAAGTATTTGATAGCTTGATACATGAATAGAAATTTAAATTTATAAAAGTAAATGTACTAAAAAACAAAAGAGCCATCACAAAAGTGATGGCTCTTTAAAATACTAATTGATACTAAGAATTAGAAATTATAACGTAAACTTGCGTTATATGTTCTTCCATTTCCAAGGCCAATTCCAAAGTTATCTTGTCTTGTGATGTAATCTTCATTAAGAGCATTGTACATATTTGTTCTTAATGTAAGTTTGTTACCACCAAACATGAACTTGTAAGTTAATCCAAGGTCAAATAACCCGAATCCATCGATTCTATCAGACTGAGCTCTTTCTCCAGCTTGAGCGGCCTCAACAACATCATCTGCATCAATTGCTGCATATAAATCTGTGTAGATGTTGTAATCTGCATCAAAGCTAAGACCATCACAAATGTTCCAAACAACTCCTCCACCAAATGATGTTTGAGGGGCTCTACCAACTTTTACGCCAGACAAGGTTAATGTGTTTTCATCTAACTCAATAAAATCAAGTGTTTCATTGTTTTGACGTGTAAAAGGAGTTTCTCCATCATACTTCCAGTTTCCGATAGACCCATACCCTCTCCATCTTAGAACGTCTGAATCCATACGGTATTCAAAGTCAAATTCTAATCCTTGATGAATTTGTGTTACGTCTGTAAAACGGTCTGTAAAGAATACATCTGCTCCGTTTTCATCTGTAGTTTGACCTCCAGTTGAAACAAAACGGTTACCCCAGTCTGTTCTGTAGATATCTACATTGATACGAAGGTTTCCTTTATTGTATCGGTATCCAGCTTCATAACTTAATACTTCCTCGTTTTCAATTTCTGGAGACACGATAGCATTAGAGTTTCTAATGTCTGCAAAAATATTGTCTAGATATGGTTGACGTGAGTAAAATCCTCCGTTTACAAAGAATGTACTAGCCTCATTAGGAGAATATCCTAAACCTCCCTTAAGGTTGTATCCTAGTTTGCTGATTTTCTCAGACTCCCCAAGACCATCTAAAGCAATACCATCACCACCATCACGCTCTGCACCTCTAAAACGTCCCGTTCTTTGGAAAGACTGCGTTGAAACAGCTCCTTGGAAAAATGCAGAGAAATGATCTGTAGCATATTCAGCTTGACCAAAAGCACCAATATAGTTTATGTTTTCGCTGTAGTCAAACTGTGTGCGGTTGTCTTCGTCTGCAGAGTTAAACAGTGCAGCCCATGGATCTGCCTCAAACTCTTCAGTAAAAGTGTAATCATCTGGTCTGTCTGTTCTAAAGTTATCGACCCATCCGTTAAGACCTAACAAATCGTTTACTTGTCTAAAGTGATCTCCTGTGTACATTCTTGCATCTACACCAACACTTAAATCCCAATTTTCATTAGCATCATAGTTTAAGTTACCCAAGAATCCATACCAGTTGTGGTTGTTTACAGAAGATCTTCTGATGTAAGAATCTCCGAAGTTACCATTTCCGTTTGCATCTGCATTGGCAATGTTATTTGCACGTATAGACTCAAAGTCAATCTCTGATCTAGCATTATCTGTACCATCGCTAAAACGAACTCTGTTTGACCCACTACCTAGACCTCCTGTACCACCACCGCGGCCCCAAGAAGCATATAATACTGCAGAAAGATCTACTTTGTCGTTAATTTGGTAATCCCAGTTTAAGTTAGCAACTGGCTTATGGTAATAGTTACGTCTTTCTGTGTAACGTTGCCCATCCAAAAATCCAGAATTTGGATTGTATTTGTTTCCGTATTGCTCATAAACACTTCTGTTTTGAGAAAAGTTTTGGTCATGAAATTGTGGTGCACCTGTAAGTAAAAAGTTAAATACACTTTTATCACTTGCTTTGTACCCAACAGAAATCATATATGTTTGACCTCCGCCTTGTGTACCTTCAGCCCATTTTCTGTATCCTTGCCAGTGGTCTAATAATACTGAGAATCCCCAACCTTTTTCATTCATTCCTGAGTTGTAGTTCATCGTTGCTTTTGCGTAACTATCGTTACCACCTAAAAAGCGTACAAAACCACCTTCTTTTTTATCTGTAGTTTTAGATACAATGTTTACCGTACCACCAACAGAAGAAATAGCAAGCTTTGATGCTCCTAAACCTCTTTGTACTTGTACTGCATTTGCAACATCACTCATTCCAGACCAGTTAGACCAGTACATTCTACCGTCTTCTTGTCCGTTAATTGGTTGCCCATTTAACAAGAATGCAGTGTTCGTGTCGTCAAAACCACGTAAGAATATTTGACTGTCTCCAAAACCAGAACCTTGATTTGCTACATACACAGATGGTGTATTTTTCATAGCCTCAGTAAACTCTACGTTACCAGCAGCTTTAGTAGAAATCTCTTCAGCTCTAATTGTAGATACTGCAACAGGAGTTCTTCTTCCTTCTGCAACCTGGATAACTCCAGAACCAATAAGTATTACCTCATCCAAAGATGCTGCAGCTTGGTTTACTGAAATAGACCCAAGGTCAAGAGTTTCTCCAGATAATGTGTAAGAAACCGTTTTAGTTTGGTATCCAACATAGCTAAGCTCAAGTGTTCCTTGATTTTTGGCTACTGTAATACTAAAGTTACCATCAAAATCTGTAACAACTCCATTGTTTGTTCCAGCTTCAATAACGTTAGCTCCAGGAAGTGGCCCGCCAAGGTCCATATCCATAAGACTACCTGTAATGGTGCCTTGTCCAAAGGCAGTAAAACCGCCTAGCAATACTAATAAAAGTAAAAGTTTTTTCATGTGTTTGTTTTTAATGAATATAATATTTGCAAAAGTACACCAAATTGTATTATTCTCCTATTTCTTGTGTTAAGAAAACAACAAGTGAACTTCCAAATAAAATTACGATTAATAATGGTAGGTAACAAAAAAGAAAAGGAATAATTAATAACAAGGTTATCAACACGTTACACTAATAAGCTATCTCGTCTAATTGGTCTTTAATAGCCTCGATGTAGGAGAAGTAATCTTCATGAAACTCACTAGAGAGTGGTTTTGAAGCTGGCAGATCTTGCTTAAAAGGGTCTACTTGTCTGCCATTTTTCCAAAAACGATAACAAACATGAGGTCCTCCAGAATTGCCCGTCATGCCTACCCAACCAATCACATCGCCCTGTCTTACAAAATCTCCAACACGCACATTGTATTTTTTCATGTGTAGGTATTGTGTTTCGTAGGTGCTATTGTGTCTAATTTTTACATAAATCCCGTTCCCGCCTTTGCGTTCTGCCTTTGTAACCGTACCGTCTGCGGTTGCCAAAATTGGAGCGCCAATATTGGCTGAAAAATCAGTCCCTTTATGAGGTCTGAGCTTGTATCCATAATATTTTATTCTTCTTTTGAGGTTATACTTGGATGAGATTCTGCTAAACTTTACGGGCGCTTTTAAAAATGCACGCCGAAGATTTTGAGCTTTCTCATCATAGAAATCTAAGGAAGGTAGTTTTTCATTTTCATAGCCAAATGCATATAGAGGGACTCCTTTGTGTTCAAAATAAGAGGCTTTAATTCTATGAATTCCTGCAGATATCGTGTCATCAATAAACTTCTCGGTATACACGACCTTAAAACGATCCCCTTTTTGAATTTTAAAAAAGTTAACCGTCCAGGCGTAAATATTAGCCAACCTATCTGTCATGGCGGGGCTTAAATTATTTTCTTCCATGGTGAGATACAAGGAGTTTTCTATCACCCCAGAGGCCTGTTTATCTACATATGTTATGGGCTTGCTTTTAGTGTAGACGCTTACAGAATCGCTGAGGTCTACAACGGCATATTCTATTTTGTTTTTTCCGTAGACAAAATACTGCAATGAGTTGAGGCTGTCTTTAGACTTTAATACTAGGTAGGGTTTACCTACAACCAAACGGCGCACATCAAAGGTGTCTCTAAATTTTGTAGCAATGTTAAATATTGTTGTATGACTAACCCCATGATTGTTTAAAATGGCCCCAAAGGTGTCACCATTTTTTATGGTATCTCTAAGGGTGTTAAACTGGTTTAAATCAAAGCCATATGCCTTTGAATCCTTTAATATTTCGGGATCTTTTTCTTTGGTTTTCTGTGAGGTAGTATCACCACAGGTAATAAAAACAAATAGCAGTCCAAGATAGGCAGCAAAACTCTTCAATGATTTTATTTTTAGATGGTATCGTTTATACATTTTTTCCCCAATCTGCTAATTCTTGATCGCTCCAAACTTCAGGAAAAAAGACTCTTTTTTGATATTTCGGCAGCATATATTTTGTCCAGTCACTCCCGCCAGTAGCCTCTACGGCTTCTTGGTTGTCGCTACCGCCTATATAATATCTTGCAGCATTGTAATGGGCCATCACCCATGTAATATTTACCGTGTAATCAAAATGACGCAGTGCCTTTAAAAGATCCGGATCCTGTTTCACCTGCTTGGGGAGTCCCTTAAATTTCGCATATAAATTTATGGTATTATACTCTTGGGTAAAGTCTATAAACTCTGAGTGATAGCGCTTCTCAAAGGAAGAAAGCAAGTACGATTTCTCTCCTGTCTTAAAGTCTTTACCGGCAGCTTGCCAATAGAGGTGTTCTAGAGCGTGTTCATAAGAAGTGTTTCTGTCAATGGTGTCTCTAAATCTAGCATCAATTAGGTTTATTAAATCTGTAGATGCAAATTCAATTTTTCTGTACTGAGCGCTCTGAAAACCGCTGGCAGGAGTTAGGGTTGTCCTAAATTTCATGTACTGTGCTCTATCCATCCCTTCACGCATGATATTAAAGGAAGAGGTAAGCATATCAAAGTAACGGCTCACGCGCATTAGTTTTTCACAAAAGAAGGCGGCCGTTAGGCTTGTGTTTTTAGAAACTTGTTCTATTTCCCAAAGAATCATCTTAAAGAGAAGTTCATTTACTTGATGGTACATAATAAACACCATTTCATCTGGCAGGTTGGTGCGCTGTGTTTGCAGCTCCAGTAGTGCATCTGTTTGTATGTAATCCCAATAGGTTATTGGAGTGGAGTGCAACAGGCCCTCTAAGTGCGTATCTAGATTTTGGCCTATAGCCCCAAACTTATCTTCAAGTTGTTGTAATAATTCTTTGGTTTTTGGTGTAAGCTCCATAGATTGGTATTATTCTGGAATAATTTTAAACTGGTGTTTAAGCCCCTTATACTCTATTAGTGTTGCCTTTAAAGAACCTATAACTAAATCTGCTTTTATAACAATGGGCATTTTGTTAGCATCATCTGTCACCCAAACGGTTAAACTTTCCTCCTCCTCAAAAACACGGCCAGATTCAACATAGGGTCTAAATATCATAGTAGGCACTTTTCCAAAGGTAGTTTTTAAGGTTTCTCTACCCAAAAATTTAAGCCTGAATTTATAATTGCCCCGGTCAAAAAACATATTCATGTCTACCTGATCACCTTGTTTGATGTTTTTTGTATCTAATTGATTGCGCAGGTAATAAAAAGAAGAAACCATGTCTTGCACATTGGCCACAAGGGCTACTTCATCTACTGTATTGTATTTGTTGTTGGTAACAATTGCTTTTTGAGTGTCATAATTAAAATCAATAACTAGATCTTTAGTATAGCCCCCTTCATCAATCTTTCTAATAAAACGGTATGGAATATCTAATACTCTATCTATGTATGACTCATAATAATCATCTACATTAAACAGTAATTTTGTAATCCCTGTAGTGTGTCCTTCTCCCTGTACATGAAAAACCTCTTTGTTATTTAAAACAGCATCTTCTACTTTTAAGGTAGCATACCCCGCAGTAATAAAGCCGTAATGTATCCTGAATTTAAACCACTCTCCATCACCATAGGCTTTTTCTTGAGCACTAAGGAGTGTTGTAAAACATACTAAAATTAGGAATGTTATCTTTTTCATTAGGTATGATTAAAAGCCATACATTGGTAGATACAAAAGTTGTTCCATTTTTTGCTTCTGAAATATTAAAGCCAGCTTTTAAAATAGTCTTCATCAGCAATTTCCATGGCCTCTTGGGTAACCATCAGCGGCTTAAAGGTGTCTACCATCACGGCCAGTTCATCACTTCCTTTTTTACCAATACTTCGCTCTGCTGCTCCTGGGTGCGGCCCATGAGGAATACCTGCTGGATGAAGGGAGATGTGTCCTGCGTCGATGTCATTTCTGCTCATAAAGTCTCCGTCTACATAATACAAAACCTCATCACTGTCTATATTACTGTGGTTGTAGGGCGCTGGAATACTTAGTGGATGGTAATCATACAAACGAGGGCAAAAAGAGCAAACCACAAAAGCATCTGTCTCAAAGGTTTGATGCACCGGAGGCGGTTGATGAATACGTCCAGTTATTGGCTCAAAATCATGAATAGAAAAAGCGTATGGATAGTTATACCCATCATAGCCAACAACATCAAAAGGATGGGAGGCGTATACCATTTCTATTATTTCGTCATTCTTTTTTACTTTGATTAAAAAATCACCTTTTTCATCATTGGTGTCCAGCTCGTAAGGGACTCTAATATCTCGCTCACAAAAAGGAGAATGCTCTAGATGCTGTCCAAACCAATTACGGTATCTCTTAGGGGTGTATATTGGTCTTCTAGATTCTACAATAAATAGCCTGTTGTCTTGGGTGTCAAAATCTATTTGATAGATAATCCCTCTAGGTATTAACAAATAATCTCCATATTTAAAATCTAGATTTCCTAAATGTGTACGAAGCTTCCCTGAGCCTTTATGAACAAACAGGAGCTCATCTGAGTCTGTATTTTTATAGAAATAATCTGTAACAGAGTTTTTTGGAGCTGCCAAAATAATAGTACAATCACTATTGGTAAGCACGGCTTTGCGACTCTCTAGGTAATCGTTTTTGGGAGCTATCTGAAATCCTCTAAAACGGTATGATTGTATGTTATTTTGTTTGGCAATTTTTGGAGCAACACTGTATTGATTTTTTATTGCCTTGACCATAGTGGGTCTATGGACGTGGTAGCTATTGGTGTACATGCCGTCAAAACCAATGGTGCCAAATAATTGTTCACTGTACAGAGAACCATCTGGTTTACGAAATTGAGTGTGTCTTTTGGGCGGAATTTTACCTAAGGAATGATAACGTGGCATAGTTCGGTTTTTGGTGTTACACAAATATCGTAAAAATTGAGCAAGCAACCTTTGTAGAAACCTTATTAAAATTTAAACCCAACACGCACGTACAATTCTCCCACTTCACGCTCTGGAGCATACGCGTATTTAAGCTCCAAAGGACCCAGAAAAGTGTTCAAACCATAGCCAACTCCAACACCTGTATAAGGTATGGCTTTTAACCAATCATCTTTTTGAAAAAGTGCATCATCTACATTTGCAATATTTGTAAAAAGGCTTAGGTGGTGGTTTTTTATTATTTCATAATCGAACGTGATGCTTGATTTTAAATAGGTATCTCCGCGTAAACTAAGGGCTTCATACCCGTAAAAAGGCAGTATGTTATTAACCTGCTTAAACCCATAGCCCCCAAGGAAAAAATCTAAAGAAGTGGTGCTAGAGCTCCCTATTTTAAAACCCGTTTCTGCAGTAAAAACCCCTGTTAATTTTCCAAAAAAAGTTTTGGCATACCCCGCCTTTGCCTTAAGTATTGTAAAGGGTTCAAAGTTGTTATTACTCCCTTGAGATAACAAATACAAATGGCTGTCTGCCTGAAATACAACTCCTTGTTTGGGGAAAAATATATTGTCATAGGTATCGTACTTAACATAACCAAAGGCGCTAAAGTAATTGGTGTTTTCAAAGATGGTTCTAGGCACATTATCTACATCTGTGCCAATAGTTTCAGAGAGATATCTTAAAAATTTATGCTCCACACCAATCCCTAATAAAAAAATGCGATTAAAAAGAGTCTCTCCATAAACTTGGTTTGTAAAATCACTGTACTGAAAATCTATTTTATTTACTGGAAACCCAGAGGTGGCATTTAAATCGTTTGCCACAAAATCTATAGAAACATTTTTGTCAAAAAAATCATAGGATGATTTAAAACCAAGGCTCCAGAAAAAACCCTTATCTATATAATAGTTGAAATTATACCTTAAATTATCTCCCACAACAACATCAAGTGAGGCAATATCATTGTTGGTTAAAATTCGTTTTCTGGTAATATTTAAAAGCACGCCTGTTTTGTACAAGGGGTCATAATGCGCGCCTAATCTAAGCTCCATTTTAGACTTGCTTTCTATTACTTTAAAAGATACCGTGTATTGATTGGATTGGTCTTTGACAAACCTAAAATCTATATCGTCAAAGTTACCTGTAGCGGAGAGGTTATTTACTCCCTCATTAAAAGAAGAATAACTAACGGTAGCTGGAGTCTTTAGCTTTAACTTTCCTAAAATATAGGCATCTGTATAATAATTGTTTCCCTCTATAACCACTTGTTTTATATACAGATCCTCATTGTTATGGGGCACTGGTTTTAATGCAGCGCTGCTAGTTTGCTGGAGAGCAATGCTGTCTAACTTTTCGGTTAGTAGATTGGCAGCTTCAAACCCTGCCTGAACAATCATTTTAGCATCATCAAAAGACACTACCGAAAACTCCTCTATATCGGGTTTTATGTATACATCTGTGTCTTTTATTTTGGTCTGCATTTGTTTTACGGAAGTGTAGTTGTTAACCTGTAAAACAAGGTCTAGGGCAGAGGTAAGGTCTTTCTTTTTCTTGATCCCTTCCTGCACGTCAACCCCAATGATAATATCAACTCCTTTGGCCCTAAGTTCATCTATGGGGTAGTTATTTACAATCCCGCCGTCAATTAAAATCACCTCATTAATCACCACAGGATTAAACAAGGTAGGGAGCGCTCCACTGGCAGAAACAGCTCTTGGCAAATACCCATTTTCTAGCAAAACCATTTCTCCATTTTCTGCATTTGTAGCAACACAAAAAAATGGAATGGGCAACTTGCTAAAATCTGTTAGGTGATTTACATGACTGGTCAGTTTTGAAAACAGGTTGTAAATGTTTTGCCCATTAGAGAGCCCTGTAGGAAATGAAATTTCAAAACCATCAAAGGGAAGTGTTAACGCATATTTTATACTTTCATCTTTTTCATTAAAGGTTTTGGCTCTTCTAGGCACATCGTCTTGAATTAAAGTCGAGAAATCTACCGCTTTAAACATTACGTCTAATTGTGCTGCCGTATACCCTGCCGCATAAAGCGCTCCTACAATTGCTCCTGTAGAGGTTCCGGCTATATAATCTATTCTAACTCCGGCTTGCTCTATGGCTTTTAAAACGCCAATGTGCGCTAGCCCTTTTGCTCCGCCTCCGCTAAGCACTAGCCCAACAGATACATCCTTATTGCTTTGTGTTAAGGAGTCACTGCTTTGAGAAAGACCCAGAGAAGTGAAAAAAATAAAAAAAGTACATAATAAGTGCCTCATGGGTGTATGCTATTTTTTTTCTTTTGTTTGCGCGTTGTTAAAATGCACTCTAATTTTTTTGGCCCTACTAGCGCCTATTACCTTTGTTAAATCTTCAAAAGAAGCCTCGCCAATACGTTTGGTGCTTTTAAAAACCCGCAAGAGGTCAACAACTGTTTTCTGGCCAATACCCTCAATGGTTTCTAGGGCAGTGTTTAGTGCTTCTTTACTTCTTTTTTGTCTATGAAATGTAATTCCAAAACGGTGTGCTTCGTTTCTTAATTGTTGAATAATCTTTAATGTTTCAGACTTTTTATCCAAATACAAGGGTATAGGGTCATCGGGGTAGAATAACTCTTCTAATCTTTTTGCAATTCCAATAATAGCTATTTTACCTCGCAAGCCAAGATCGTCAAGGGCTTTTAAAGAGGAAGACAATTGCCCTTTCCCTCCATCGATAATAATAAGTTGTGGCAAGGGCTGATCTTCTTTTAGTAAACGCTTGTATCTCCTAAAAACAACCTCCTCCATAGAAGCAAAATCATCCGGGCCAACTACGGTTTTAATAGCAAACTTACGGTAGTCTTTTTTACTTGGCTTACCATCTTTAAAAACCACACAAGCTGCAACAGGATTGGTTCCTTGAATATTACTATTATCAAAACACTCTATATGGCGAGGCTCTTGAGAGAGGCGTAAATCTTTTTTCAATTGCGCCATAATCCTGTTTGCATGTCTAGATGGATCTACAATCTTAGCCTGTTTGAAGCGCTCCATCCTGAAATATTTAGCATTGCGCGTTGATAGGTCCAAAATTTTCTTTTTATCGCCTAGTTTAGGAATATGTAACTTCACCCCTGCCTCAACGTTAATAGTAAAGGGAACATACACCTCCTTGGATTGAGAGTTAAATCTTTGGCGCAGCTCCACAACACTAAGCTCCAATAGCTGGGCGTCTGTCTCATCTAGTTTTTTCTTTATCTCTAGGGTGTGACTTCTAATAATTGACCCAAAAGAAAGCTGCAGAAAATTAACATACCCATAGCTCTCATCGCTAATGACACTAAAGACATCTACATTATTAATGTTTGGGTTTACTACCGTAGATTTACTTTGATAGTTTTGTAGGGTTTCTATCTTCTCTTTTATGCGCTGGGCGTCTTCAAATTGTAAATTGGTAGCATAGCGGTTCATTTGCTGCTTAAACCCTCCCAAAGACTCTTTAAAATTTCCTTTTAAAAGGTTTCTAATGGCATCAATGGCTTCATTATAGGCTATTTCAGAATGTAAATTTTCACAAGGGCCAAGGCAGTTTCCTAAGTGGTACTCTAAGCAAACTTTGTACTTTCCGTTGGTTATTTTTTCATGCGCCAAATCATAGGTGCAGCTGCGCAGGGGGTATAGCCCCTTTATTAAATCTAAAAGGGTATGTACTGTTTTAAAATTGGTGTAGGGCCCAAAGTACTCACTGCCATCTTTTATGAGTCTGCGAGTAGAAAATACTCTTGGGAAACGCTCTTTTTTGATGCAAATCCAAGGGTAGGTTTTATCATCCTTTAGTAAGACATTATACTTGGGTTGGTATTTTTTAATAAGGTTGTTTTCCAGCAACAGAGCATCTGTCTCTGTGGCAACCACAATGTGTTTAATGTCAACAATTTGTTTAACAAGTATGCGCGTGCGAGCAATTTCATGGGTTTTATTGAAATAAGAACCCACTCTTTTTTTTAAGTTTTTTGCTTTCCCTATGTATAAAAGTTGCCCGTCTTTATCATAATACTGATACACACCAGGGGTTTGGGGTAGGGTAGAAACTTGTAGCGCTACAGGTGCTTGTGCCATAGGGTAAAGATAAAAGCATTTTATGATAATGACAGGTATTCTCTTATGAAATTAACCCATCTATTATTTAACCCTAGAGGGTGGCTTTATTGGAAATAAAAGCTGATTTTTTAGTACATTGCAACAACCAAGATACCATAGATGAACATTGCTATTCTTTCTCGAGCAGAACAACTGTACTCCACACAAAGCCTTTTAAAAGCTGGAGAGGTTCAAAATCATGATATAGAAATCATTGATCCTGCCTACTGTAATTTAATGATCGTAAACAACAAAGCTGTTTTACAGTACCACGATCAAATCATTGATGATTTGGATGCTATTATTCCTAGAATTGGCGCATCAAACACATACAAAGGCGCATCTATTGTGAGACATTTTGAATCTATGGGTGTTTTTAGTATTGCATCTTCACAAGGCATTATTAACTCTAGAGATAAGTGGACCTGTTTTCAAATACTAGCACAAAAAGGCATTGCAATGCCTAAAACAACGCTAGGCGCTCACCCCTATCTAGAAGATTTTGTTAAAGATTTTGGAGACAAACCTATAATTATTAAAATGCTTGAAGGCACCCACGGACAGGGAGTTATTTTATGCGAAAACTTTAAAAATGCACTAGCTACGGCCCAGACCCTCCAAGTCGCAGGGGTTAAATTTGTAATGCAAGAATTCATTGAAGAGTCTCAAGGCACAGATAGTAGAGCCTTTGTTGTAAACGGAGAAGTGGTAGCATCTATTAAAAGGCAATCTAAAGATGGAGATTTCAGGTCTAACCTGCATCAGGGAGGCAGTGCAAGTATCATACAATTATCACAGCCAGAAAAGCAATTGGCAGTTGCCACGGCAAAAGCGTTAGGATTACATGTCTGTGGTGTAGATATATTGTCTTCAAAAAGAGGCCCTTTGGTCTTGGAGGTAAACTCTACCCCGGGGCTAGAAGGTATCGAAACTAGTACAGGGGTTGACGTATCAGGAAAAATTATAGCATTTATAGAACAGCAAAAAAAATAATTCGTTCTCGTTTTTATGGCATACAATAATACAGATCTGGTTATTCTTGGTGAAAAAATAGCCTTAGGAGAAAGTAAAACCATCAATTTCAGCTTTGCAAAACTCTACACCTCAAGCAAAGTAGAAATTCCTGTTATCATACAGCGCGCTAAAACCCCTGGGCCAACGGTTCTTATCACAGCAGGTATACATGGAGACGAAATTAACGGAGTTGAGATTGTACGGCAAATAATTGCAAGAAAAATCAACATTCCTCTTTCAGGCACTACCATCTGTATTCCTATTTTAAACACCTTTGGATTTTTAAATGCTGATAGAACTTTCCCGGATGGAAGAGACCTCAACAGGGTTTTCCCTGGCACTAAAACAGGGTCATTGGCCAGCAGAGTGGCTTATTATTTTACCAAAGAAATACTGCCCTTTGCAGATTATTGTCTGGATTTTCATACGGGAGGTGCACAGCGCTTTAACGCTCCACAAATACGCATCACTCCAAAAAGCCCTGAGCTTTTAAAATTAGCCTCCATATTCAATGCTCCTTTTACGGTGCATGTGTCTAATATTTCCAAATCATACAGAACAACCTGTCATAAAATAGGAACTCCTATTTTACTTTTTGAAGGAGGAAAATCACAAAGCAGTAATAAAAACATTGTCACGCAAGGTGTAGATGGAGTAATGCGCGTTTTAGACCATCTAGGAATGCTAAGCTCAAGCATTGAAGTGCCTAAAAAAAAGAGTCCTACTATAGTTGTTACCTCCAGCAAATGGATTAGAGCACAAAAAAGTGGGCTATTACATCTTAAAATTCCTTGCAATAAATATGTTGAGAAAGGAGAATTTTTAGCTACCATTACAGATCCTTATGGCACAATGCGCTTTAAGGTATTGGCGCCAAACAATGGGTATATTATAAATGTAAACCAGGCCCCTATTGTATATCAGGGAGATGCCATTTTTCATGTTTCCACGCAAAGCAACACTATTGAACAGGCCCTACAAGAAGACAAAAAACAATGACCAAAGAAACACTTAGACAACACTACAAATCCCTAAGAGCTTCCTTGGACACAGAAGCTGTTGCAGATCAAAGCCTTGCCATTGCAAACCAGGTATTACAATTACCTATTTGGGAGTACACCAATTACCATATTTTTTTACCTATAGAAAATAAAATAGAGGTAGATACTAGCTATTTGCTAAGCGTGTTGCAAGGAAAAGATAAAAGTGTTATTCTTTCAAAATCTAATTTTGACACCCACACCATGCAACACATTTTATTGCAAGAAAACACCCGCATTGCTGTTTCAAAATTTGGCATTCCAGAACCTCAACAAGGTGTTGAAATTTTGGCCCCTAGCATAGATGTAGTTTTTGTGCCGCTACTTGCTTTTGACAAAAAGGGGCATAGGGTAGGATATGGAAAAGGATTTTATGATCGGTTTTTAAAACAGTGCGCTCCAGAGGCCCGCTTTGTTGGACTTTCGTTTTTTGAGGCAGAAAACAAGATACCAAGCGCCTCACATGATATTGCGCTTAATTACTGCGTCACTCCAAAAAACACCTATACTTTTTAATATTTTAAAAAAGTTTCTAGACAAGAATACAGTCTACTTCGGAAATGTCTTTTTATTAAACACAATGAGCATTCCAACACCAGTGCTAATGGCAACATCTGCAACATTAAATACAGGATCAAAAAAAGTAAAGTGTTCTCCCCCCCAGACAGGTATCCAGTTAGGCAATACCCCGTTGTATAACGGAAATGAAAGCATGTCTACAACTTTACCATGGAAAAGCGTGCCGTATGGCTGATCTGCAAAGGCAGTAGCAACATTGGCATAACTTGCGTCAAAAATAACACCATAAAATACAGAGTCAATAATGTTTCCCAGAGCGCCAGCAAAAATTAAGGCAACAGCACAAAGAAGAATCCCTGCACTTTTTTTTCTGGCACTATCCCAAAGCCAATACCCTATTCCACATATGGCAACAAGCCTAAACAATGTGAGTATTAATTTACCGTAAGTCCCCGGTATTTTTGCTCCCCATGCCATACCATCATTTTCAACAAATAAAATTCTAAACCAAGAAAACACGCCTACTTCTTCATGAAGCTGAAAGGTTGTTTTTATATAAACTTTAGAAATTTGATCAATTAATAAGATCAAAACTATAAGAAGTATGGATTTTTTTAAGGTCATGGCGCGTAAATAACGTTGACAAAAATAACATTATTATTTGATTTAAAACATGAAGCCAAGCCCTCCTTTTATAGCACTGAGAGATGCCTAAAGGGAGGCATACTGGTTTTAGTATATAAAAAAAAGACCTTACAGAACTGCAAGGTCTTTTTGTATACATTGTAGTAAACAGATGGTGTTACTGCATGTTTTTTGCTTCAATACTCAAGGTGGCATGAGGCACTAGTTTTAAACGCTCAGGATTGATGAGTTTTTTTGTAACTCTACAAACCCCGTAGGTCTTATTTTCTATTCTAATTAATGCATTTTTAAGATCACGAATAAATTTTTCTTGACGTATGGCTAGTTGAGATGAGGTTTCTTTACTCATTACTTCACTTCCCTCGTCAAATGCCTTAAATGTTGGAGAGGTGTCATCTGTACCGTTATTACTGTCATTCCTGTAGGCGCTTTTCATGAGCTCTAATTGTTCTTGAGCTGCTACAATTTTCTCTTTTATAAGGGCTCTAAAAGCTTCTAACTCTGCATCATTATATCTAGTTTTAACATCTGCTGCCATAAGGATTTAATTTATTTATTAATACTTAATTTTGTTTGGATACCATCAAACGAAATTTCGGTGCCGTGTTCCATTTCTACTTTAAATGAAAGGGTATCGGTTAGGGTTTCTTCTTTAATATATTCTAGGTTTTGCGCAACTGCGGTGTCTAACATTTCGCAAGACAATAAACTTACATGGATTCTATCGGTTACTTCAAAACCAGAGTCTTTACGCAGGTTTTGAATACGGTTAACGATCTCTCTTGCTATCCCTTCATTTTTTAATGTTTCAGAAATAGTGACATCTAGAGCAACTGTTATCCCGTTACTGTTGGCAACCAACCATCCCTCAATATCTTGAGAGCTAATTATGACATCATCCAAGGTCAATTTAGTGCTTTTTTCTGAAATTTTAATAGCCATCTGGCCTTCTTTTTCTAACAAATTAATCTGGTCTTGACCAAGCTGCATAATAACAGCCGCTACCGCCTTCATATCTTTTCCAAAACGAGGTCCTAGTTTTTTAAAGTCAGGCTTAATTTGTTTAACCAATATCCCAGAATCTTGATCAATAAGTTCTATTTCCTTGACATTCACTTCGCTTTTAATCAAATCGCTAACGGCTTGAATTTCTTTTCTTGCCATGGCATCTAATACAGGCACCATTATTTTTTGCAGCGGTTGGCGTACTTTTATTTTCTCTCTTTGTCTTAATGATAAAACCAAAGAGGATATCGTTTGGGCTTTTTGCATTCTTGCCTCCAAGGCGCTATCAATTAATGAAGTGTCTGCAACTGGAAAATCTGTTAAGTGAACAGAAATTTTTACCTCATTTTTTGACACCACAGCCACTAAATCTTTGTAAAGCCTATCCATGAAAAACGGCGCTATTGGTGCGCCCAATTTAGCAACAGTCTCCAGGCAAGTATACAGTGTTTGGTAGGCAGATATTTTATCTTCCCCATAGCTTCCTTTCCAGTAACGTCTTCTGCTTAAACGTACAAACCAATTACTTAGGTTCTCACCAACAAAATTTTGTATAGCTCTTGCGGCTTTGGTGGGTTCATACTCTGTGAAAGCTTGGTCAACGGTTAAAATAAGTGTATTGAGTTCACTCAGTATCCAGCGGTCAATTTCTGGACGTTTTTCTATAGCAATAGCTGGTTCACTGTAAGTAAAACCATCTAAATTGGCGTATAGAGCAAAGAAATTATAGGTGTTATACAGGGTGCCAAAAAACTTGTTTCGAACCTCTCCAATGCCATCGATATCAAACTTAAGGTTGTCCCAGGGGTTGGCATTACTAATCATGTACCAGCGTGTTGCATCTGGTCCATATTTGTCTAGGGTTTCAAAAGGGTCTGTGGCATTTCCTAGACGTTTAGACATTTTTTGTCCGTTTTTGTCTAAGACCAATCCGTTACTAACTACATTTTTATAGGCAACATCATCAAAAATCATGGTAGCAATTGCGTGAAGTGTATAAAACCAGCCACGTGTTTGATCTACTCCTTCTGCTATAAAATCTGCCTTACGCCATATATTTTCTACTTTTTCTTTGTTTTCGAATGGGTAATGCCATTGAGCGTAGGGCATAGAGCCAGAATCAAACCAGACATCAATTAAATCTGCCTCTCGCTTCATTGGTTTACCACTAGCTGAGACTAGGGTAATGTTATCTACAATGTTTTTATGAAGGTCTATTTTGTCGTAATTTTCTTCAGAGTAATCACCCACAACAAAATCTTGGTAAATATCTTTTTGTAAAACCCCTGCCGTGACTGCCTTTTGCATTTGGGTCTTCAGTTCTTCTATGCTACCCACAATAATTTCTTCTGTGCCATCTTCTGTGCGCCATAAAGGCAAAGGAATTCCCCAATAACGTGAACGAGATAAATTCCAATCATTAGCGTTGGCCAGCCAATTTCCAAAACGCCCTTCTCCAGTTGCTTTTGGCTTCCAGTTAATGGTTTTGTTTAATTCGTGCATGCGGTCTTTAAAGTTGGTCACTTTAATAAACCAAGAGTCTAGAGGGTAATATAATATAGGCTTATCTGTACGCCAGCAGTTGGGATAACTGTGCACGTATTTCTCTACTTTAAAAGCCTTATTCTCTATTTTTAATTTAATAGCAAGCTCTACATCTACAGATTTTTCTGGGGCTTGGCCATCATCATAATATTCGTTTTTTACATACTTGCCAGCAAATTCTCGCAACTCTGGTCTAAACTTTCCTTGTAGATCTACAAGTGGCACTAGGTTTTCATTGGCATCTTTCACCAACATAGGAGGCACCTGCGGAACCGCTTGTTTGGCAACCATAGCATCATCTGCGCCAAAAGTAGGAGCTGTATGCACAATACCTGTACCGTCTTCTGTGGTTACAAAATCTCCGGCAATAACCCTAAAGGCGTTTGCTACGCCCGCATCTGGTGTTGCGTAGTCTAGCAACTGTTCATACCTAATTTCTAATAAATCACTCCCCTTGCAATGGGCGGCAATTAAAAAAGGGATTTTTTTATCTTCTTTATTGTAATTTGATACTACAGCTAGATCTTGAGTTTGCTCGTATTTTCCGGCAAACTGTTTTGCTACTAAGTTTTTGGCAAGAATTACATGAGTTGGCTCAAAGGTGTATTGGTTATAGGTTGCAACAACTACATAATCAATCTTTGCCCCAACGGTTAATGCCGTGTTTGAAGGCAATGTCCAAGGAGTGGTTGTCCAGGCAAGAAAGTGTAGGTGATCAAACTTCTTTAAAAAATCTGGAAGAGAACGCTCTACCGCTTTAAACTGAGCCACTACGGTAGTGTCTGTAACATCTTGATAGGTTCCGGGCTGGTTTAACTCGTGGCTACTTAGACCGGTTCCTGCCTTTGGAGAATAAGGCTGTATGGTATATCCTTTATATAATAAATCTTTATTGTAAATCTGCTTTAATAGCCACCATACACTCTCCATGTATTTTGGCTTGTAGGTAACATAAGGATCCTGCATGTCTACCCAATACCCGTAACTTTCGGTTACTTTGTTCCAGACATCTGTGTACTTCATCACAGCTTTTCTACAGGCAGTATTATAATCTTCTACAGAAATTTTAGTCCCAATATCTTCTTTGGTAATCCCAAGTTGTTTCTCTACTCCAAGCTCAATGGGAAGGCCATGGGTGTCCCATCCTGCCTTACGATCTACCTTGAATCCTTTTTGAGTTTTATAGCGACAAAAAATATCCTTAATGGCACGGGCCATTACGTGATGAATCCCTGGCAATCCATTTGCAGAGGGAGGCCCTTCAAAAAACACAAAAGGTGTTGCTCCTTCACGAATGGAAATACTCTGCTCGAAAACGTGCTGTTCTTTCCAGAAATCGAGTATTTCTTCTCCTAGTTTTGGGAGATCTAAGCCTTTATATTCTTTAAATTTTGTGCTCATCTTGCAAAATCGCGGTAGCGAGTAATTAAGTTTCCAAAAAAACAGGAAGCTTGTTAGTAAAACTATGAATTGTTTAAGGCTGCAAATTTAATCAATTTTAACTAAAAAATAAATGGATTCACTCACAGAGAAATATCTATAAATATACCGTATTGCTTCAGGCTTTAAAATAAGTTGTCTGGTATTTTTATATATTAATTCAAAAAAATAATTTGATGCTAAAAATAATTTTAGTAGCCTTAAAAAAGGGCCTATTTTTGTGACGCATAAAATCTATATTTCATGAATATATTAGTCTTAGGATCTGGAGGGAGAGAACATACTTTTGCCTATCAATTAGCAAAAAGTAGCCGTTGTAAAAATCTTTTTGTAGCCCCTGGTAATGCAGGAACTGCAGCAATTGCAACAAATATTAACCTATCTGTTACAGATTTTGCAGCCATAAAGCAATGTGTGGTAGACAATAACATTAACATGGTCGTGGTAGGCCCAGAAGATCCACTTGTGCAGGGCATTGTAGATTATTTTGCTAGCACCCCTGAGTTGCAAGAGGTTCAAATTATTGGTCCTTCACAAAAAGGAGCTTTGCTAGAAGGAAGTAAAGAGCGTGCAAAAGAATTTATGATGGCCCACAACATTCCAACGGCAGGGTATGCAAGTTTTACTCCACAGACATTAGCCGCAGGAAAACAGTTTCTAGAAACCTTAAAAGCGCCCTATGTATTAAAAGCAGATGGGCTAGCTGCCGGAAAAGGTGTTTTAATTATTCAAGATCTTGATCAGGCTAAAGCCTCTTTGGAAGAAATGTTGGCGGGGCAATTTGGCGCAGCCAGCAATACGGTTGTTATTGAAGAATTTTTGGACGGGATAGAACTAAGTGTTTTTGTGCTCACAGATGGTAAAAACTACAAAGTATTACCTACTGCCAAAGATTACAAACGTATTGGTGAGGGAGACAAAGGATTAAATACAGGAGGTATGGGAGCCATTTCTCCAGTGCCTTTTGCAGATGATGTGCTCATGCAAAAAATTGAGCAGCGCATTGTAATACCAACTGTGGAAGGCCTGCAAAAAGAGAATATAGATTACAAGGGTTTTGTGTTTATTGGTTTAATAAAAGTAGGTGATGAGCCTTTTGTGATAGAGTACAATGTGCGTATGGGAGATCCAGAAACCGAGGTTGTTTTACCAAGAATTAAAACAGATTTGGTAGCTGTCTTTGAAGCTACCTATAAGCAAACCCTAGACAACTTACATTTTGAAATAGACACTAGAGCTGCCGCAACTGTTATGTTGGTCTCTGGAGGGTATCCTGAAGCTTATGAAAAAGGAGCGGTAATTTCTGGTCTTGAAGATGTTTCAGACTCTTTATTATTTCAGGCCGGAACTGCCTCAAAAGATGGCGCTGTTGTTACTAGTGGAGGACGTGTTATTGCCGTTACATCAATAGATGCAGACTATAAAAAAGCCATAAAAAAATCCTACCAAAACATAGAAAAACTATCTTTTAACAGGATGAATTTCAGAACCGATATTGGTTTTGATTTATAAAAAATCCTTGGAGGGTTAATTATCTCCCCCTAAATAAGAATGAGATGTAGAAGAGGTATCTTCTTCATTGTTGTCGTTAAATTTCTTTAACTGCAGCATCCAGTATACAAATGCAACAGAACCAATAAGCATAAAAAACCAGTTCATAATGTTTGCCGCAGGCCAGTTTTCAAGCTCTAAAGCCCTTAATGCGTTAAAAGGAGCAAATAAAACTTCTTCTGTAAACTCTTGAATTGCGTAGAAAATATCTCTTAAAGCCATATCTTTATATTTATTTCGCAAAAGTATAAAATACCCCATATGCTCACAAGCTTTTTCGGTAAATCTAAACCCATAAATTACATACTGCTTAGTATCGCCATAATAATAGGCTATTTTTTTGGGGTTCTAACAGCCCAAGAGCAATCACTTAGCCTAGGTTCTTTGTCTTCTCATGGGCTTGTTATTTTCTTAATGGTATTTGCTGTTTTATTGTTGGATTTTATCATTAGAAAGAACAATGTCACAAAAAACAACACCTTTGCTATTCTACTATTTGTGCTTTTTGTACTACTAGTTCCTGAGGTATACAATGCCCCGAAGCTCATTTTGGCAAATATCTTCGTGCTATTAGCTACAAGAAGGATTTTGAGTTTGACCACAGAAAAAAATACCGTTAAAAAAATATTTGATGCCACTATGTACATCACCTTGGCGTCTTTTTGCTACGGATGGGCAATCTTATTTTTTGTGGTGCTATACCCCGCAATTACAAACAAAACTAAATTTACTTTAACCTATTTATTTATCCCTATAGTTGGATTCTTAGGCATCACAAGTATTGCCGTGGCATATCAATTTGTTGTTACAGATTCTTACTCCTGGCTTTACCACTGGATCCCAGAAAGAGATTTTGACCTTAGCGGCTATAGAGATAGAGGGCTTTTTATTACAACTGTTTTTTTACTAGGGCTGTTACTTTGGATGGGCGGGGCCAGACTCTCAAGACTAGCCTCTTTATCAAAAAAAGAAAGGCCCTCTGCCATTACTATATTGCTTATTGCCATTATTAGTGTGGGAATCGTTTTGGCCAAAACACAAAAAAATGGAAGTGAGTTATTTTTCCTTTTTGCCCCTATAGCGGCTATTACCTCAAACTATATAGAGTCTGGAAGATCAAAAACCCGCCGAGTGTTCAATGAAGTGTTTTTATGGTCTTTATTTGTGCTAGTGCTAGTTTTACCTTTGATAAGATAAGCAGTGCTATTTTCTAGGTTCTGGTGGTAAAACCCTATGTAATTGCTCCTATGCTATGAAAAATTTATGATACCTTTGTAGTCTAGACACTAACACTTTATACCATAATACCCATGAATTTTAGCGAGATTGCAAACACCGTTTTTAAACAAGTGATAGACACCTATCACATCATAAACACTGTAGACCAACCTTTTACAAATAGCTTTACCAAAGAGACTCATTTACTGGAGCACTTGTTGTATCGTAAATGCTGGATTGATACTGTTCAATGGCATTACGAAGATATCATTCGTGATCCGCAAATTGATCCTGTTGCCGCTTTGACCTTAAAGCGTAAAATTGATGCAAGTAATCAAGATCGCACAGATATGGTAGAATACATAGACAGCTACTTCTTGGACACAAACAAAGACATAGAAACTAGTCCAAATGCAACTATCAACACAGAAAGCCCTGCATGGGGAGTAGATAGATTGTCTATTTTGGCCTTAAAAGTATATCATATGCACCAAGAAGCTACGCGCGCCGATGCCTCACAGACCCACCGCGATGGGTGTCAGGCAAAGCTAAATATCTTGTTAGAACAGCGCGTTGACCTTAGCGATGCCATTGACCAGTTACTGCATGATATCAAGACAGGAGATAAGTACATGAAGGTATACAAGCAAATGAAAATGTATAATGATGATGAGCTAAACCCAGTATTGAGAGGGCAAAAATAATCCCTTTTTTACCTAAGTTAATTATATTGAAAACAGCAGCACACATTCTGGTAATACGCCTTTCGGCCATGGGAGATGTGGCCATGTTGGTTCCTGTTTTGCGGGTACTTACAGCAACATACCCAAAGCTCAACGTCACTGTTGTTACCAAAGGTTTTTTAGCCCCATTATTTAAAGACCTTAAAAACGTGGCGGTTTTACCTGCAGATGTTAAAGGTGCCCACAAAGGGATTTTAGGTTTGTTTCAATTAGCCAAAGAAGCAAAAGGGTTAGATATTACCTGTGTTGCAGACACTCACAATGTTTTAAGATCTAAAATAGTTAGGTCCTTGTTGTGGCTTCAAGCAATAAAAACGGCAAGCATAGATAAAGCAAGGGGCGAGAAAAAACAACTTATACAGGCCAAGGGTGGCGAGCTACAAGCCCTTAAAAAAACCCATGAGCGCTATGCGGATGTTTTTGCTAAACTAGGCTACCCTATAGATTTAACAAAACACCAATTTCCTGTAAGAAAAGTAATTTCTGCAAAGACACAAGAGGTCATAGGCCTTAGTTCTAAAAAGTTTATTGGCGTGGCGCCTTTTGCCGCTCATAGAGGTAAAATGTATCCGCTACAGCTTATCAAACAGGTGATCGCGCAATTAAGTAACTCTGGAGACTATGCTGTTTTTTTATTTGGAGGTGGCGCCACAGAAACGGCAAAACTAGACAAACTTGCTAGTGATTTTAAAGGGGTTACAAACATGGCGGGAAAACTATCCTTTACTCAAGAACTAGAACTCATATCAAATCTAGATGTCATGCTGGCTATGGATAGTGGGAATGGTCATCTTGCTGCTTTATATGATATTGCGGTACTTACCATATGGGGAGTTACGCATCCCTTTTTAGGTTTTGCGCCATTTAACCAGCCCAATGAAAACCAACTCCTTGCAGATAGAACAAAATACCCTTTGGTGCCAACCTCAGTGTATGGCAGCACCTATCCTGATGGTTATGAAAAGGCCATAGAAACCATCTCTCCCAGCGCTATCGTTGAAAAAGTACTGTCTGTATTAACGTAAATCGCTACTAGATATCATCATAATCCAATACTACCGTTGGGGTAACTGGATGTGCTTGACAGGTAAGCACAAGCCCTTCTGCAACCTCACTATCTGTTAAAATTTGGTTTTGGCGCATCTCTACTTTACCCTGGGTTACTCTTCCTATACAAGAGCTACAAATACCTCCTTGACAAGAATATGGAGCGTCCAATTGTTTTTCTAAAGCCGCCTCTAGAATTGTTTTATTTTGGGCCATGGTAAAGGTCTCTGTAACTTGGTCAACGGTAATAGATATTTTTGTAGTGCCATCTTGCACCGCATCTGGCACTGCTGCCTGGGTTGTAGTAAACAGTTCGAAATGGATCTGCGGTTTTGAAACTCCTGAGGCTACAAGTGTATTTGAAACTTCATCAATCATGGCCTCTGGACCACATACATAAAAGTCTTCAAAAGAAGTTTGTTTGTATTTATTAGTTAGGTAATAACTAACAACGTTTTTATCAATACGGCCTCGAGCGGCATTTGTTTCTTGAGAGCGGCTATAAATATATTCTACAAAGAATCGCTCTGGAAACTGCGCCCTTAATTGCTCTATAGCGTCATAAAACATGGCTTCTTGCTTGGTTTGATTTCCGTAGACCAATAAAAAAGTGCTGTTAGACTCCTGCTCTAGGGCTGTTTGAGCAATGGAGAGAATTGGGGTAATACCACTACCTGCGGCAAAGGCGGCAATATGATGCGCCTCTTGAGAGTTGGGGTTAAGGGTAAATGTTCCTTGTGGAGGCATCACATCTATGGTGTCGCCAACGGCCAATTGCTCATTGGCATAGACAGAAAATGTACCATTCACTACTTTTTTAATACCTACTGTAAGCAGCCCGCTTGAGGGAGCGCTGCAAATAGAATAGGCGCGTCTTACCAGCTCACCATTTATGGTGTGGTTTAATGTAATATATTGTCCTGCAATAAAACTAAAAATAGTTTTAAGCGCTTGAGGAACTTCAAAAGTAACTGCTACAGAGGTAGGTGTTACTTGTTTTATTTCTGATATTTTTAAGGCATGAAAATCGCTCATATATTTCAATTTTTTTACAAAAGTAATCAAGTCTGTTTCCTAAACCGACTTAATATTGTGTTAAATAACCCCTAGAACACCTACAAAGCAAGTGGCAGGTACTTTTTACGGTATTTGATAATTAGGGCAACGGCTCTCCAGCCTACCCAAACAATTATTGCTGCCCAAATACCTATAAGGCCCCAACCCATGTAGTTTGAGAGTAAAAGCACAGGAATAAAACCTAAAAAGGTAGACCCTAACAATACATTTCTTAAATAAGCCATTTCGCCCAGGCCTTTAAAAATTGCATCTAGTGTAAAGGCTATGGCGTTAAAGGGCAAACAAATTAAAACCATAAAAAACATACCTGTAAATAGACTAAGCACCAAAGGGTCTTTATTGAAAATGAGCCCCACATAGTTGTAACAAAGTACCCCAGCTAATATTAAAACTATAGCTACAACGGTATTATAGGCAGTAACTCTTTGGGTTAACTTCCATAGAGATGTATAGTTTTTTGCTCCAAGAAGCCTACCTCCTAAAATATTTCCGGCAGCGCCGTAGCCGTCTAGAAAAAACGCTGTAAACAACCAGACATTCATGGCAATGGTGTGCACGGCAACATACTCTTTGCCAAGCCCTGCAGCCTCTCTTGTGGAGAGTATAAGAGCAACGTTTAAGGCTATAGAGCGTAAAAACAAATTAGCGCACATAGTTACAAGGCGTTTGATTTGCGGGTGTAATGGAAACTCCAGGCGTAAAGACACCTGGGTTTTTTTTAATACCAGTAGTAAAGATAGTAGTGCCATTACCCCTTGAGCCACTAAACTTGCCCACGCTGCACCAACAACACCCATAGGAGCAACAAAACCATCTAAACCATATACAAGTAAAAAATCAAGACCAATATTTACACCGGCTCCAATGGCTGCAATTATCATGGGCCAAAAAGTGTTTTGCAGCCCTCTAAAGAGTCCGAAAACAGCAAAGGTAAATAGCGTTAAAGGAAAGCCCCAAACCCTAATGTTGTAATAGGCTATACTTAGGTCTAAAATCATGCCCTTTGCATTGAGCAAGGTGAAAATTTCTTCCACAAAAAAATAGGTCGATCCCAACACTATTAGACTCAATAGTATGTTAAAAAAAATAGCCTGGGCTGGAAAACTCCTTAAATCTGCAAGGGTTCCTGCGCCTACGTTTTGAGATACAATGGCGCTAATGGCGCTTCGGGTTTGAGCTAAAATCCAGATAAGAGCAGATAAAAATACGCCAACAATACCTACGGCCGCTAAAGATTCTGTGCCAAACTCAGGGATATTACCAACCACGGCAGCGTCTGTACTAGATAATATGGGCTCTGCAATACCTGCAATTATAGCTGGTATGGCTAGCTGCTGGATGCGCTTAAAAGAAATGTCAATCATTGTGAGAGTAAAAGTACATTATAAAATAAGTTCATAACAATAAAAAGGGTCCTGACTTTGTTTTGGAAAGTAAATGTTCCCAAGGGGTTGATAGCCTCTATTTTCATAGAAACGCTGGTTGCGTTTATTTTGACTAAAGGTGTCTAATCTTACAGATACCCCCGCGTTTGATTTTGCAAAAGATTCGGCAAAATCCATGAGGGTTCTTGCGTGGCCTTGTTTTTGAAATGCCGGAGAGATTGCCAATCTATGGATATAATAGTGTTTTGTATCTTGAGTGAGCCAAGAAATGGCATCATACTCACTGTCTTTAACACTAGATATTGTTATACAGCCCACTAAGGTGTTTTGGGCGTATAAAACATATAGTTCTCCCCTATTAAAGTCTTGCTCAAAGGCTGTAATGTTGGGGTAGCTTTCATTCCATTGATAGATGTCATTTGCTATCATGTGAGCGGCACATGATTTGGTAATAGAAATAAGTTCAACAATTTCTGATGCTTTGGCTTTTCTAATCATATTTATAATGTAGTTTTGTCCGATTTTTTAAATATACCTATTTCTATGAAAAATATATTAGTCCCTATTGGATCCAATGATAATGCTGTAGGCAATTTACAATATGCAATAGATCTTGCCCACCATTGGGATGCCTACGTGTATGTTTTTTCTGCCTTTAGGGAGCTCTCTAAAGTTGGAGGTCTTGCCAAGGTAAATGCTATTATCAAGGAAGATTGTGAAAACAGGCTGCAAGAGGTGTTGGATAAAGTAGACAAAAAGGGAGTTACAGTAATAGATCATCCTGTAAAAGGGAGTGTTTTAGAAACAGTTGTGCGTTTTAACAAGCATGTTTCTATAGACCTTATGGTGCTTTCTCCAAAATCTAATAGTATTAGAGAAGAGGTATATCTAGGGAAAACCACAGGCAACTTGGTTAAGAACACGAACATTCCCGCACTTATTGTACCAGAGGGCGATGTGTTTAAAGGTCCTGAAACTATTTTAATGGCCTTTAAAGACGGAAATTTTAAACATAAAAGCATGTTAGAGCCGTTAAAAAAATTCATGGTTCATTTCGGGTCTGAAATAAAATTATTGCATGTTTCTACCCCTGAGAGTACGCCACAGATGCAGCGTGTGAGCAATAAACTTCAAAAGCTACAAACATCTTACACCAAAAGTGAAAACGCAACTACATTTCAAGGGGTGTTAGAGCATTTCCAAAGTCATAATCCAGACATGCTTTGTGTTGTAAGGCGCAAGCAAGGTTTCTTTAAAAAATTATGGGGTAAAAATGTGGTACTTAAAAAGGAGTTTCATACCTCAAAACCTTTGCTAGTGCTCTCTGCTCAGTAGTAGCTGTAAAACACTAAAAACACTTGTAATAACTAGATTAATTGTACTTTTGCAGTCATAAAAATATTAAATGAAAAATATTCTTGTTCCTATTGGATCTATTGAAAATGGCATTAACAATCTTAGGTATGCAACCAGCTTTGCTGCCATGACCAATGCCCGCATTTATGTTACTTGTATCAAAACACTCGCCACAGAGCTTATCTTAAAAGAGGTGTTAGAAAATGTAAGCACCAAAGATGTTCAAGTAGTCTCTAAAACCATCAGCGGAGATATTTTTGAAGGGGTTTCTCAGCTCTCAAAGAGTCTTAAAATAGATTTAATTGTGCTTTCTCCTCAAAGTGTTGAGATTAAAGATGAGGTGTATTTAGGAAAAGTTACCACAAAAATAATACGCCAAACAGATACTCCGCTTTTAATTGTGCCGCCAAACTATCTTTTCAGGAAAATAGATACCATACTATTTGCATTTAAAAACTCCAAGATAGAAACCACAAAGGCATCACAAACATTAAAGGCGCTTATAGATATGTTTCATGCCAAGCTAGATTTACTGCAGGTAGTTACTCCAGATACTTCGGGTAATGATCGTAAGATAAAGCCAGAATTAAAGGCCTTGATGAGCAGAGATATCACCACAGAAAACGCAACGGTTTTTCAAGGTATTGTAGAGCATTTTAACGCCTTAAGTCCAGAAATGTTATGTGTGTTGAGAAGAAAAGACACAGGCGGCTTCTTTAAAAAGTTACTGCGCCAAAGCGAGGTTATTTTAAAAGAGCAGTTTTTTACAACAAAGCCGCTGCTAATATTAAAAGAGCACGAGTAATTAACATAAATAGGGGGGATTAGCTCAGTTGGCTAGAGCATTTGGCTGGCAGTCAAAGGGTCATCGGTTCGAATCCGATATTCTCCACTTAAAAGCAACATCTTGTCGGTGTTGCTTTTTTTATGGTCTGTGGGGGCTAGCCAGTTGTGAAACCTTCTAAAAGGCTTATAATACTTTTATCTATACAACTCAAAGAACAATATAAAACTACTAAAATTTGACAGACTTTTGACAGACATTTAAGTTCTTTTCGCCTTTTACAATCTTTAACAACCTATGTTGTGCCAACATATCTGTTCTAAAGAGGAATTTAATAGGGTAGGATATTTAAACTTAATTGTATTAGTAGATACATATAGAGATTATAGGTAATAAAAAGTATACCCAAAAAATTACTACTTTAGTTTCTTAATTTAAAATCTTATAAAATGAAAAGACCACAAAAATCATTTTTAAAAATTTTTATTGAAGGTATCACCAATATATTTTCTTTTAAGGGCTATGCCAGAAAACGCAATAGCAATTATTTTAGAAAAAGAAAAAACCCCTACTAAATAGTAAGGGTTATAGGGAGTTATTAAAATCTTAAGGAGTGCAGTTAGTAAAGTTAGGTTGAGGTAGTGTCCAAAAACCTTATCTTTCATAGAAATTTATCATTTTATAACAGCCAATATCGTCACAATCTTCAATTTGAATAGTTAGATTGTTAGCATTAAATGTTATAATATCCCAATCAAAAGTTTCTGAATTATAATTTAATCTCAAGGTATTTGAATTGTCAATTAACTCCCAAGTGCCAAAAGTTTGACCATCTATGCCCGAACAATCACTAAAGTAATTTACAAATTCAATAGTGTAATCAGTCTTTAATTCAAAATAACTTCTACAACCATTGGTTTCTCTTTCCTTTACATTTTCAATATTATCAAGTATACCATCTTCATAAAACTCATATTTGATAACATACCATTTATCAATTATTGAAAGCTGTTCATTATTTGCATTACCTCCATCCTCACCACTACACCCAACGATAAGTACAGTTAAAAAAAGGAAGAGTAGTTTTTTCATAATGTAAATTGTTTAATGTTTTGAACAAATATAATAAAAAGGATAAAGCGTTGTGGTACAACTTTGATACATAAAACCCGACGTCACAAATTAACCCTTCTAGCTTAAAAACAAAACTGTTTTTGCCACAACATCAGTAAGCGCCTTTGGCATACTAGCCTGGTGGTAGGGATGTTTGGCATTAAAGACATGGTTTGCTTCTGGGGCTATAAAAAGCTCGCTAAAACTACTCCATTGGTGCAAATTTTGGGCCTCTTGCATACCCACCGTAGTGTCCTTCTCTCCATGAATAACTAGCAGTGGTTTTGTCAACTCTTGCGCAGCTCTTTGTAGAGTGAGGCGCTTTTGGTTTTCTATAAAATTGGTGTAAAACTGCCAATAGTGAGGCATCTGCTGCTTTGTTCTGGCGTTTTGCACATAATAAACCCCTTGTTTTTTAAATGCTAAAAATCCTGGCGTATTTTCTTGGAAACGCACCCTATAATCACTCACCCCTGCCCAGGTAACAACCTTATTTACCCTTGGATCTTCTTGGGCTTTAATAAGTACAATACCCCCGCCTCTACTGTGGCCAATTAAGCTTATTTTTGAGACATCTATCTGGTTACTATAGTTAGAATCTGCGCAAATAAAACCTAACACCCTATCAACATCATCAAGCTCTATGGTATAGTTGTTTTGCGCAAAAGCCTCTACATCTGGAAAATCTATAGGTTGGTGTACAGTGCCGCCATTATGAGAAAAATTAAATTTCAGAAAAAAGAACCCTGCCTTTGCAAAGGCGGCGGCAACCAAATGCCAAGGACCCCAATCTTTAAACCCTTTATAGCCGTGACAAAAAATTACAACTGCTTTAGCCTTGCCGTCATTTTTAAAATAGGCGTCATACACAATAGGTTTTTGAGCTTCTTGTAACGGGGCCAATACTTGATTTTTAATACGCTGCATCTACACCTCTTTTTCTTGAAAATCTATGCTTATATCACATATTTCTTGAATTAGAGCAACGAGTTGCTCCTTAAATAAAACCAGTGTTTCTTGAGTGATGGTCGTGTCTTTTTTGTCTGTTTTTTCTGTGAATTTTAAAAAGCCACTTCCCAAGTTTTTAAAAGAAATAATACCTCCAAATGCCTGGGTAATTGGCGCTGTGTCATTGTATATAAGCGCGTAAGTTAGTACCTGGAACGCTTTACTAAAGGAGTATTCTTGCCTAATTTTTTCCCAGTGCGAAACTACCAGATCCTTTTGCTCTACTTTTCCTGTTTTGTAATCAATGATCCGCATCTGGCCGTTGTAGTGGTCTATGCGGTCTACCTTCCCGCCAACACGAACCGGAAAATCAAGCCCCGGCACCTCAACGGTAATGCCTAAGTCTGCCTCAAGTGCTTTAATTATTATTTCATTGCCTGCCTTTATCTCTTTGATTTCAAAATCAATAAAATTGGATACATACTTTTTTGCAACTTCAAAAATGAGCAGGTTTTTACCTACACTAAAATCTCCACCCTTGAAGCTTTTTATAAACTGTGCCGTGATCTCTGCCGAAATTTTAGGGTAAATGCTCTCTAAAGCAGCTGCCGATAATGCCTTAGAAACAAAGGGTCTGTATAACACATCTAGGGCGTCATGCACTATGGTTCCTAGGGTGTTGGCTGCGACGGTTTCTTCTACTTCTTGAAGCTCTTGGATTTTTAACACCTTCTGAAAATAAAAATCTATAGGGTTTCTAATATAACTAGTAAGAGAAGACGGAGAAAAACCGACAGAAGCTATTTCTTGCAAACGCTCTAAAATTTTCGGGGTTTTCTCTATACGTGCCATTGTTTTTTGGCCCATGCTTATCGTTGGGCTCACGGTAGTATGAGTGATGGTATGATTGACCACTTTGGCCACTTCAAGTTGTAATAAAAATCTACTTTTCTCCCCTGTATTTAATCCCTCTGTGTGGGTATTATATAGTAGGGTGGCCGTTTCTACTCTTTGTAATAGATGAGTGAAATGGTAGGTGTAAATAGCGTCTTTCTCGGAAAAGCTTGGCAGGTTGTATTGCTTTTTTAAATCATAGGTAATAAAAGAATTGTTTGATTTTCCAGAGGGTAAAGTACCTTCGTTTACAGAAAGCATTATTACATTTTTAAAGTCTAAAACCCTTGACTCTAACACCCCCATGATTTGAAGCCCCTGGTAGGCCTCTCCTTTAAAATCTAGGGTTGTATTTGCTATGAGTTCTCTGTATAGCTGTTGCACTGTTTTAAGTGTTGTTACATAGCTATAAGAATCATTAAGAGCTGCAATTTTTAAAAATATTTCTTGCAAGTAGGATACACAAACTTCTTCTATAGAACTTAGACTGCGCGAGGTTGCACGCTCCAATAATTTATTGCAACAAGCAATAGCCATACCGCTGTCAAGGCCCCAGTCTTGAAATAGCAACTGTAAAATTTCATGATCCTTTGGGTCTGAAATTGACTGTAAATACCCCTGGGTGCTATGGGTTATATTCTCCTTTTTAATCTGGGCTAAAGTAGCGCCGGCACTAACCATCAAGTTGCTAATAAAAGGGTGGCTTAAAATAGATTGTACATCTTTATAGTAATAACTGCCAGCAGGTTTTGCTTTTACTGAAAATAAAATTTCAAAAAAAGTAGCAAAAGGCATCGTTTTTAGGGCTACCCCCATGGTAATATTTACCTTGTCAACGTTTTGTGGTAATGAGTGTAACAAAGGCACTAATAGGTTTTCATCTGCCAAAACAATGGCAGTGTGGGACAGTTGTTCTTTGGTGTATGTAGCCAATAGATTGCCTACATATTTAACTTGTCCTATATTTTTTTGAACCCCAACAAAAGAAAATGTCTTGGGTTTTGTAAAATTACTAGCGATGTTGGTGAATGGTTTTTTTTGGTAGTGCTTCCAATTATTTTTGTACCCTCTTAAAAACAATGACGCACTGTGAGTCGTGTCTTCAAAGAAATAACTGTCTGTGTCCCAAATAACCTCGTTTTGGTCTAGTTCTAGAAGTTCTTGGAGTATGTTCTGCTCTGCGGTATTAAGTGCATTAAAACCTATAAAAACATGCTTGGTACTTTGGTTGGCCTCCATGTAATGAGAGATGTCCTGAGCAGCTTTTCTATACACAAGCCCTTGGTAGCCTAGGTGGTCTTTTAATAAGCTGTCTTTTAGTGTCTTGTAAAACTCATGGAGGCTATTCCAAAAAGCAAGGTATTTTTCTATAAGCGGGGTTTTATCGTCTCTAAGATACCAATGATTTAAATCTTGGATATCATTGAGGTAATTAAAAAACGAATGGGTGTCTAGAAGGTAGCGGTCTATCTCGTTGAAATCTCCCAGTAATGTAGCGGCCCATGTGCTATAGGTGTCAAAACTTTCTTTCTCTGGGATACTATCTAGTTTGAGATAGGTTTCATAACTTTTAAATAACAGGGCCGTTGGGTCTATGATCTGTAGGTCAGAAACACTTTCAATAAATGTTTCTATGCTAATAATTTTAGGGGCGAAGCTAGTGCTTAAGACTTGCTTCTTTAAGTAATTTAAGAGAAACCCACCCGCTCTTTTACTTGGAAGAATAATAGTGAGCTGCGATAAAGAGCCGTGTTTTTTTGTGAGGTATTGAATTGTTTCTTCTAGGAAAGTATGCATGTTATAAAAATAAGAAACGCCCCCTTAAAAGGAGGCGTTTTCTACTATTTATTTTTGGAAGATTACTCTTTAGAAGAAATCTCTACACGTCTGTTTTCCTTTCTACCAGCTCTTGTGTTATTTGAAGCAATTGGTGCAGATTCTCCAGAACCTACTACCGATAATCTACCTGATGACAATCCTTGTGAAATTAAGTAATCTTTAATAGCATTTGCTCTTTTTAAAGAAAGTTTCATGTTTGAAGAATTACTTCCTACATTATCTGTATGTCCAGTTATTACAAAAGCAGCATTTGAGTACTCATTCATGATGTTAACAATATTTTGTAAACCAGATTTAGAATCAGAACTGATTGTTGACTTAGCTGTATCAAACAAAATAGTTTTTGACATATCATTCAAGTCTTTCATGATCTCAATAGTTAATTGAGGTATTTCTGGACATCCTTTGTTTGCAACAGCACCAACTACTGCAGGACATTCATCGTCTTTGTCTAAAACACCATCGTTATCACTATCTGGCCATGGGCATCCTTTGTTAGCTTTATCACCAGATTGATCTGCACATGCATCATCAGCATCAGTAACACCATCAGCATCAGCATCTGGACAACCATTCATAGAAGCTAGACCTGCAACAGTAGGACAAGCATCTTGTGGATCTGCAACACCGTCAGCGTCTGTATCTGGGCAACCTGCAAATTCTGCAAGACCTGGAGTATTAGGACAGGTATCTTCTCTGTCTTCTACACCATCAAGGTCTGTATCAGGACAACCGTTAAATTGTGCAAGACCTGCAGTTTCTGGACAAGCATCTTCGTGGTCATATACACCGTCTGAGTCTGTGTCTTTTCCACCAAACTTAAACAATACACCAACAGAGTGTTGGAAATGCTTAGCCCCGTAGTCCTCAAAAGAATGCTTATAGGTAGACTGGAAGTTTACAGCTAAAGATTCTGACATCCAAAACTTAACACCAGCAATACCATTGGCAGTACCAAATCTTGCATCACCAAGCCAAGTGTAACCTCCACCAATACCGATAGATGGATCAACCCAACCGTTACCTAGCATTTCTCTAAAGCTATATTTTATTTCTCCATCAAAACCGTAGTATGTCATGCTTTCAACCTCAACACGACCTATTTTTTCGATTTTATTTACAGTACCTACTGCGCCCATTGTAAATCCATCACCTAAGTAATATCCTACAGCAACTCTAGATACAGAAGGAAGAACATTGTAATGGTCTTCTACATTAAAGTATTCATCGAAAAGATTACCGTTTAAAGGGTCTTTCTCTGTTTGTCCGTCTCTAAGACCTGTTGGGAATGTATCAACTGCGTTTACACCTACCTCGATAGCCCATGGATTGTTTTTATCTTGAGCATTTGTTACGCCTGTTACTAATAGAACAAGTGCAGCAACTAAGATACTTTTAAGATGTTTCATAATTATTTGTTTAGTTATATGTATTATTTAATGCAAAAGTAAGTTGTTAAAGTTTATTAACAAAAACAAATCTATTAAAATTTTAATAAATTCAAGATGTTTTTGTGTCTTTATATATCACTACAGGCTATATAACATCAAGTTTTTTACCCACTTTAATAAATCCTTGTATGGCTTTGTCTAGATGTGCTTTGGTATGTGCTGCAGATAACTGCACCCTAATTCTGGCCATATCCTTTGGTACCACTGGGTAGAAGAAGCCTATCACATAGATGCCTTCTTCCAGTAACATGTTTGCCATGGTCTGAGAAAGCTTGGCGTCATACAACATTACTGGAACAATAGCAGAGTCACCATCTACAATATCAAAACCAGCTTCCTTCATTGCTCTTTTAAAATAATTGGTATTATTCTCTAGAGTATCTCTTAATGTGGTATCACTCTCGAGCATTTCAAACACTTTTATAGAGGCACCTACAATTGCAGGGGCCAATGAATTTGAAAATAAATACGGGCGAGAACGTTGACGCAATAATTCAATGACTTCTTTTTTACCAGTAGTATATCCTCCCATGGCACCACCCATCGCTTTTCCTAGGGTTCCGGTAATAATATCGATACGGCCCATAACGCCTTTATCCTCAAGGGTTCCTCTACCTGTTTCACCAATAAACCCAGTTGCATGACACTCATCAATCATCACAAGTGCGTCATAGGCATCTGCTAAATCGCAAATTTTATCTAGAGAAGCAACAACACCGTCCATAGAAAAGACACCGTCTGTTACAATAATTTTAAAACGAGCGCCATTTTCATTTGCCTCTATAAGTCTTTGCTCCAGCTCCTGCATGTTGTTATTTGCATACCTGTATCGTGCTGCTTTACACAAACGAACGCCGTCAATAATAGAGGCATGATTTAGAGAATCACTAATTATAGCATCTTCTTTACCTAGTAGAGGTTCAAAAACACCTCCGTTAGCATCAAAAGCAGCGGCGTATAATATGGTGTCTTGGGTGCCGTAAAAATCTGCGATTTTAGATTCCAATTTTTTATGGATGTCTTGGGTGCCGCAAATAAAACGAACCGATGACATTCCAAAACCATGGGTGTCCATAGCGTCTTTTGCCGCCTGTACAACTTCTGGATGAGAAGAAAGCCCTAGGTAGTTGTTTGAGCAAAAATTTAATACTGTTTCTCCGGAACTGATTGTTATTTCTGCGCCTTGAGGGGAGGTGATGATTCGCTCTGTTTTAAAAAGGCCATTATCCTTAATGTCTTGTATTTCCTTTTGTAAATGCTCCTTAATGTTTCCGTACATATGTGTGGTTTACGATGATTTTAAAAAAGCAAAGTTAAATTTTATTTATTAGTATTGTTTGGTTTGTATAGACCAAAATTTTGTCTTTAATAGTGTACCCCATCTCAAAAAGCGCAGTGGCATAACCGTTAATTTGATCTTCATGCTCATAACTAGGAGTACCTGTTTTATAATCTACAATAGTTACCGAGTTTGTTTGAGGATGAAAATTTAATCTATCTGGTCTTAGGGTGTGCCCTTGCTTAGTGATAATATCACGCTCATTATATACCTGGGCATCATTTTCAAATAAGGGATACAGAGCTGGATCTTGTAATACGGTTTGCACCTTTAATTGCAAGGCGGCTATTTTTTGCTCAGAGATAGTGGCTAGGCGTCTTAATTTCTGAAAAACAAATGCCTCATCACCATGGTGTTTAATTTCCTGCATGGTGTCATGAAAAAGATTTCCTTCTACAATAGCCTCTTTTATTTTTATATCTGAGTTAACTCCCCTGTTGTTTATAATATGCAAATTATGTCCTTGGGGATTACTACTTATAAATTTAGGAGACACCCTCTTACTGGTTTGTTTGGTCTTACCATGAGCCTGAGGGCTGAAATTTCCGAAGGTATACACCTTTTGATTTTCATCCCATCTGCCCTGATGTTTTAAAAATTCAGAAAAAAGTTGCTGAAAATTTTGCAAGTTATCTTTAACCTCTTTGGGACTCTCTGTAATGATATATAGCTGTTCTACGGCGCGCGTAAGAGTTACATACAACAGGTTATAATTGTCTAGGGCTATGGTTTGTCTTCTTTTTGTATGAATAGCCGCGCCTTGTGGGTTGTAATCGGCAATACTTTTATTATAATTAATAAGTGTTTGATTAAAGTCTTGGCTCCAAGTCTCTGGAACCGAAATCCAAGTCTTGGGTTCCTGCTCTTTGTAGAGTTCTATATTGGCGTATGGAAATATAACCGCCGGAAACTCTAGCCCTTTGGCCTTATGAATAGTCATGAACTGCACACCGTTAGTGTTTTCTCCACAGGCAATAGAGGCGGTCTGTCTTTTTGTTTCCCAAAAGTCTAAAAAGCCCAAGGTGTCTGCCTGTGGTTTTTGTTGGTATTCAAAAACAAGATCCATAAAACCATATAAATAGGCATCTGCAATTTTATCTAAACCAAAGTGTTTTACAATATACTCTGCGCCCTGATATAAAGATTTTTGCGCCACTTGTAAAAGATCGAAATTGATACCATGTTTTTTTAGTGTTTCAGAAAAAAGAGCTCCCTGCTCCAAAAACGAAGTGAAAAAAGAGTGCTTATCTATGGTTACTTTAAAATGAGCGTGCAAAAAATCTAGCACCCGTATTTTGGTTTGTGTGTCTGTGGGTTGTACACTAAGTAAAATGGTGTTACAAATACATTTAACCACATCTGCATTTTCTAGCAATAAGGTCTCTGAGGAGATAACATTTATGTCATGCTCCATAAGGTAGGTGCTTAAAAACACCCCGTCATCTTTCTTGCGGGTTAACACACAAATATCACTGTAAGCAAATCCTTGCTGGTTTAATTGCTTGACAATGGCAAGGGTTTTTTCTGCGTATAATTGGTTTTTTTCTTCCTTGTTTTGGGCTTCAATAAATTCTAAATTAACATATCCATCTGCTTTTTCATTACATCCTTGATTGTTGCCATCTATATATAATTTTTCATGCTGGGGATCTTCTAAAAATTGGGATGCGTAGGTGAAAAAATTGTTGTTAAAATCAATAACCTCTTTTAAACTGCGGTAATTTTTAGGCAGGTTTTCTATCACAGGACGTACCGTATCAAAGGCAGAATTTTCATGGATGAGTGATAAAAACTGTTCTGGGTTACCACCCCTCCATCTGTAAATTGCTTGTTTTACATCTCCCACCAAAAGAAGTGAGCCTTCTTTGGAGGTTTGGGCCTGAGATAGAGAATTATCCAACAAAGGAATCATGTTTTGCCATTGCATAACAGAGGTGTCTTGAAACTCATCAATGAAGAAATGGCTATACCGCTCTCCTAGGCGCTCATAGATAAAGGGAGCCGGCTGGTCTTTTATTTCTTTATGTATAAGCGCATTAAACTGCGCAATGGGAACAAGGCTTTGCTCCTCTTGTAGTGTGGCGAGTTCTTTACTCACCAGATTAATTACAGAAAGCGGGGTGAGGTTTTTTAAAATGGCAGCAATAAACCTAAGGTTGTTTACTTGTTTTTGAGCAGCAGCAATAAAGGCTTCAAAGACTGATTGGTTTTGATCTATAATAGCTGCAAGGGCTTCATTTTTTTTTGCCCAGGTGACGCCATACATTGGCTTTTGTGCAAGGTCTTGTATCCACATGGCTGAAAAATCTATCTTGCCATACTCTTTGCTTTTTAATCTTTCTATAAAGGTGATAAATGAACCTCTTGAGAAGGATTTTTTGTCCAGGCCATGGGTTTCTATAATATCAGAAACTACTTTGGTCGCTTTTAAAATAGTAGCTTCACCAAGGTGTTTGTTTTTGAGAAGTTCTTTTTTAAATTCTCCAAAGTCTGAAAGTGTTTTGTCTTTAAAATGGGAGATATGCGCCGCGTCATCTTCATTGTTTAAGAGTGTTGCTGCTTTAAAAATATCTTTAGAGATGTCCCAGGATTTGTCATCATCGGCTTTTTCTAAGGCAAAGGCAACTAATACCTTTGTGATGGCTTGGTCTACCCCTGTTTTGTCTATGAGTTTATCTACTGCCTCTTTGAGTAATGCCGTTGGATCAAGCACCACCTCAAAATTACTAGGCAAGGAGAGATCCTTAGCAAAAGTGCGAATAAGACGGTGGTTAAATTTATCGATAGTCTCTACACTAAACCCGGCATAGTTATGTAGTATATGGTTGAGGATTGCCTTTGCATTTGCCTGAATTTTAGGAAGCCCTAAGGACAACTCTGATGCAAGATCTTGCATCATTTGTGGGGGGTTTGCTACAGAAGATGTTGAAGAAAAGGCCACCAAATTTTCAATGATGCGATCTTTCATCTCTGCAACAGCCTTATTGGTAAAGGTAAGGGCCAGTAAAGATTGGTAATAGTTGTTTTTTTGTTGATTCAACAAAAACCCCAGGTACTCTTTTACCAGGGTATATGTTTTACCGCTGCCCGCTGCGGCGTCATAAATTAAAAAAGGAGTGTCGTTTTTCAAGATTAATATTTTGCACTAAATTACGCAAAAGTAGATGTCAATAAAAGCTTTCTTGGGAGGTATTAAAACCTTAATATTTCTATAACAGTATATTTAGCCCTTAATGCGTAACTTTGCATAAGATTAAAAAACAATAATTTTAAAATTTCTTATTATGGCTTTTGAATTACCACAATTATCATATGCTCACAATGCATTAGAACCAAATATAGACCAAAGAACCATGGAGATCCATCACGGAAAACATCACCAAGGATATACCAACAACCTCAACGCTGCTATTGAAGGTACAGACATGGAAGGAAAAAGCATTGAAGAAATTCTTCAAAACCTAGACATGAACAACAAGGCCGTAAGAAACAATGGTGGCGGTTTTTACAACCACTCTTTGTTTTGGGAAGTGATGACACCAAACGGTGGAGGTGCTCCAACAGGAACAGTAGCAGCAGCTATTGACGCTTCTTTTGGGAGTTTTGATGCTTTTAAAGAAACTTTTGCAACAGCTGCCAAAACACAGTTTGGCTCTGGATGGGCATTTTTATGTGTAGCTAAAGATGGTTCTTTAGAGGTATGTGGTTGCCCTAACCAAGACAACCCACTGATGCCAGGTGTTGGTTGTGGCGGGACACCAATTTTAGGTATTGATGTTTGGGAACACGCATACTACCTAAACTACCAAAACAGACGTCCAGATTACGTAAGCGCATTTTTTAATGTTATTAATTGGGATGCTGTAAATGCTAGATTAGCAAATGCCTAAACTCTTTTTATATGAAATTTAAAAGCCTTCAATGAATTAAAATTGAGGGCTTTTTTGTGCCTACAGGTTTGGGGTTTGGGGGCAATAAAAAACGTATTACTTATAACAGAAGGCTTTTTGTGGTTGTACATACATTTGTAAAATAGTGCTGCCATGAAAAACATATTTCTTATACTAATACTATTTTTATCAAGCCAGACAGTATTTGGGCAATGGGAAAAACAATACTATGTGGATGAAAATGGAGTGCCAACCAAAGACTCTTATGAGAGTTTAAGCGCCAGGGGGACCTTCTCAAACGCTCAAACACAAGGTCAAGAAGCCTCGTATATATTTATTAAAGATGAGGCGTCAATAACGGTCAAGATATTTGAGTACAATACTGAAGTACCATCAACAAGTCAAGCGAGTTTTCAAGATGTTGTACTAACAAAACCAGATGGCAATGTAGCCAAAATAAAACGTGTGTTTTTTACAAAAAAGGGAGCGCTCTTTTTTAGCAAAGGGAAATTTTGTGAAAAAGATCAAATTTGCCTCTGGCATCTTTTGGAGAGTTGGGTGGTTAACAAGGATAAATTTGCAGATTTTATCAAGCAAACCCAGAATCCAGGAACGTACACCATGGTATTTGATAGAACAGTTGGAGACACAAAAAACAACTATAAGGCTACTTTTACATTATAATAAGGGCTATTAACTCCCTCCCCAGCTGTCCTGGAAGAAAATACCAACAGCCAATTCTGCCCAGAGATATAGCACTACACAAAGTATTAATGCAAGCAGAACTTTTGTTTTTTTGCTCATTTGAGGTAGTGTTTGCTTTTTATCAAAAAAATTAATGTTAAGTCTAACCTATTTAAGCAATAGTAGTTGCTAAATTAAAGGGCGTATAGATACACTAATCTAAAGACAACATAGCTTATGGTGGCTATAAATATTTTTTTTCTGTTTTTAAGATACCATTCCATTTACCAATGCTTTTTATCAAATATAATCAATGTAAGTGTAACCAATTTAAAAGGTTTAGAAATAGCTGAACTGAAGCCAGGGAAGATATGTATACCATGATTCCCCTTAATACAGTTATTTACATTTATTATATTTGGATAAAACAAAGAATAGTATGCAGGAATTATTTCAGATATGCGTAGATATATTAAGATGGATAGCGGGCGTAACAGGTATAACCTATGAAGAGGCTAATATTTGGATATTTGTCATAATACACCCCCTTCTAACCCTTGGCCTTTTAATAAGAAATAGTATTCTAAAAAAGAGATTACAAGAAAAGTAACCCCCAATTGTACCCCTTTCCTAGAACAAATGTATAGGGCAAAATTGCTTGTTAAAGAAGAAAAAACATAAATGTTTTTAAAAAAGTCTGTCAATTTTTTTATTTTTAATTAATTAATATTATTATTTATTATGAAAACAAAAATATCCTTATCAATTCTCGGTTTATATAATACCCTTATGGGGCTTATTATGATGTTCTTTGCCTCAGCAATCGGCAATGAGATTGTACTCTCAGAAAATACAGA
>Ga0213868_10000370_pt1 | contig 42217 bp, 43 predicted proteins | sample PICome_9_FD_160087 | JGI IMG/M metagenome (GOLD analysis project Ga0213868, IMG submission 160087) | Coastal seawater microbial communities near Pivers Island, North Carolina, United States - PICO127 | ecosystem: Environmental > Aquatic > Marine > Coastal | place: USA: North Carolina...
CGCTCTTGGGGGGGGAGACCAGGAGGCCGATGTGGAGGTGCCCATGACAACGCCAGGTGAAAGTCTGTGGACGGCGGAGCTGGTGCCGGAGCAAGATCACTTTCCTCTTAGCAATCAAAGTATGGTTACCGTACGGGTGACAGGCAAGCCGCGTCTGCTTGTTCTCCATGACTCTCCCAAAGACATGCGCAATCTAAGTCGTGCGCTGAAGGAGCAAGAGATCGAGGTCGACATTCGTGGCGTACGCGGGATGCCGGAGTCGATGGAAGGCTTGTTAGCGTTTGATGCGGTTGTTCTGGCAGATGTGCCAGCAACCTCCATGACATTGCAGCAGATGGACTGGTTGAAACAGTACGTGATGGAGTTTGGCGGGGGAGTGGCCATATTGGGTTCGGAAAACTCTTTTGGCTTGGGCGGTTATTACAAAGCTCCCGTTGAGGAGGTGCTGCCGCTGATCTCGCGCTTTGAGAAAGAGAACCCGTCGCTCGCCATGGCCCTTGTCATGGACAAGTCGGGCTCCATGCAAGGCTTGCCTATTGAGCTGGCGCGTCAAGCCGCAAAGGCATCGGTAGAGGTGCTCAGCGCTAGGGACCAGATTGGTGTGATCGGATTTGATGGGCAGCCTCAGATCATTTCTGAGCTGCGCCCTGCTTCTGAATCTGATGCCATTCAGGCGGCGATTGATTCCTTGGCCGCAGACGGTGGGACGAATGTCTATCTCGGCATGGTTGCCGGAAAGGACATGCTGGACAACGCTACGGCAAAGATCAAACACATGATCGTCATGACGGATGGGCAAACGGGGGCCGCAGATTTCCATGGGATGGTTCAAGCGATGACTGAAAGTGGTATCACCGTGTCCTCGGTTGCGCTGGGTAACTCGGCTGCCCGTGAATTGCTTTCGACAATTGTCGAAATGGGGCGCGGGCGTTACTATGAAACGGTTGATCAGGCGACTGTGCCGCAAATTTTTACGAAGGAGACCATGCAGGCCTCGCGCTCGGCAATAAAAGAGGATCTCTACTCTTCATTACTTGTGGGAGACCATGCCATGCTCTCTGGCTATCGTGAAGAAGGGCGAAGATGAATGCCTCCGTCTTGCTCGCGGGTTTGGCGACAGACTACTCTGTGGACCGCACTCTTGGAGCTCCTCCTGACCTCCTCTCGTTGGAAGCGGTCGGAGATTGCTTTGGGAGCGATTATTACGGTTGGCCTCCTTCAGATTTCTCGGGCCGAAGCCGATCATCTGGTACCGCTGCTGCTAGGGTTGGCCTCGGCCATCGCCGCAGCCATCTTCTCGATCCTCAATGGGCAGTGGGCTCGAGATGAAGATGCTATCGGTGTGACCGTATTGGAAATGGCCGGTGCGAGTACGGCGTGCCTAGTGTCGTTGTTAGTTTTGTCTTCTTTTGAGGGCAGGTTGTCTCAGTTTGGCTTGACTCCAATGGACTGGATGTGAATGGCCATTCTTGTCATCCTCTGCACAGCGTATGCCTACGTTGCCTACGTGAAATTGCTAGAAAATCTCTCGGTCTTCACGATCAACCTTGCGGCAAATTTTGAACCTGTCTATGGGATGATCCTTGCGGCTGTCTTGCTAGGGGAGACGGATGACTTGTCGTTGGGGTTCTATATTGGTAGCGCGATGATTGTGATTTGCGTGCTGGTCCATTCATGGATGCTGAAACGAGATGCCGGGCAAACAATTTATATTTTTGTAAGAGTTGTGTGTGGTTTCACCGAACCCATCTTGAAGGTTGCTATGAACGATTCGCATACAATGTTCTTCGCTGCTCCTGTTCTCGCCGACTTGGCGTGAAGCGGGGTATCTCCTTTTTTAGGACAATCTCCTGAGAAGGCAATGCCTCGCCGTTTTTAGCACAATCAGACAACGTCTGTTTGTTCCTTGCTGTGCCTTCATTCAAGAAGAGGAGAGCACAATTGTCTGAAGATTGAAATTACTTGGAAGAAAACACTATGAAGAAGAAATCGTGTCCCCAGACCACTGTGGACTTATGTGAGACTTGGAGTTCAGATGACGGGCAATCGCCCGCTGATGAAGCTGGTCAGATCCAGCGTGATCGTATGCGCAAGCAGCGTGGTGGTCACCGGGCTTGACAGTATTGCAAGCAAGCACGCCAACGCGCTTGAAAGCGCGTTGGCGTGTAAGTTTACCGATGCAGACTTGCGTGCCTTAGAGGTGATCGAATTGAGTCCCATCAAGGGGTAATCTCTGCTGAGTGTCACGTTAGGAAGTGGTGTTCAGAATATGGCTGACCGCGATGATCAGTATCCTCGGTTCGTTTCGGTGACTGCAATCCTCCGTGCTGCGATCGCTGAAGCGACCCATTGAAAGCGTGTGGTTGCGTTGCGCTTCGAGCTCGTGCCGCTATTGTGCTGGAACCGGTGGCCCCGTTCCCGCAACCTCTTCCATCTCAAGCTAGCGGGTTGAGAGGTTGCTGGCTTTGGCTGCCCGTCTGGGGTTGCATTTCTGCCCAAGCCTTCCATGTCTGTATCATGGCTACGTATGTCTATGAATCAGTCCCAGGGGCTGCGGATGAACCTGTCGAGCGTTTCGAAATCCGTCAGAGCATGATGGATGATGCGCTGGATACACACCCTGATACAGGCAAACCAATTCGGCGCGTCATCACGGGTGGTTATCTCAGTACTGGTGGTGGCACCAACCGGGCCAGTCCAGCAGGCGGTGCCTGTTGAAACCCTGGAGGATGTGGTTGCAGTTAGCAGCCCAGGAATCCCATGAATGAATCGCCCGAAGATCCAATTGAGGTCCCCATTACGGGCGAGCTCGATTTACACACTTTCCGCCCGAAGGAGGTGCGTGAGCTCGTGCCGGATTACATCGATGAATGTTTAAGACGGGGAATCTATTCTCTGAGAATCATCCACGGAAAGGGTAATGGCACCCTCCGCGAGCTCGTGCACAAGAAGCTTCGCCAACATTCTGCGGTGGCCAGTTTTCGTCTGGGGGATGAGCAGACTGGAAGTTGGGGGGCGACCTTGGTTCAACTGCATGAGAATGCCAATGATGGCTGACAATATAATCCTGTTGCTATTGAGACTCAGTCGCAACAAGGGCTTGACTGGATTCCCATACGGATCTCTCCTTTGTCATTAGATTGGGGAACGCCGTTTCTCCGTCAGCACCTGACCATGTCTTTTCACATTCTTGATCTCTTTCACAAAGGCGGCGCCTTTATGTGGCCGCTGTTGTTTCTCTCCGTCATCTCTTTTGCGATTATCGCTGAGCGCATGGTCTTCTTTGTGCGACACCGCTATCGCGTCGGCGTAAGTTTGGAAGAACTTCGGGTGGCGCAAGCAAACCCACAGACGCTTGATGTAGATACAAATCCCATGCTGAGTATTGGCCAGGTCTTTTTGGAGAGCGCTGGGGATGGGGAGGAGCACTGCCGAAACCTGACTGAGCGTGGATCTTCCCGCTGGATAAATCGACATGAACGCGGACTCCGGACGCTCAGTGTGATTGGCAGTATCTCACCGCTTATTGGTTTGTTAGGTACGGTATGGGGAATGGTGAACGCCTTTGCTCAGATATCAGCGTTAGGAGACAAGGTCACGCCGGCTGACTTTGCGGGTGGGATCTGGACAGGATTGTTAACGACGGTCGCTGGTTTGTTAGTAGCAATTCCTGCTGTAACGACCTGCCGTCTCTTTGAAGCGAGGATTGATAAACTGGTCCACGACGTGAACGAAGTGTCTTCCCACCTTCACGAGTGGTGTTTCTCCAAGCAAGCCTGATATTCGCATGGCATTGATCACCAGACAGCGCAGCATCGATAGCTCGATAGATCTCACGCCATTGATCGATGTGGTCTTTCAGTTGCTTATCTTTCTCATGGTGAGCAGCCAATTCACGAAACCAGAATCAGTGGTGAATCTGCCGCAAGCGCAGAGTGAAGCTGGACTGGCCGACCCTTCGCGTGACAGGATGGCTTTCGCTATTGAGGCGGATGGAAGTGTCTTGTTAGACGACGTGAAAATTGCTCGGGAAGACCTCGATGCTCTTGTTCAGAAACGGGTGGCTCAGGATGGCGTCAAGCGCGTGGAGATTCGAGGAGATGAATCTTCCAAACACGGTGTTTTTATGGAGGTATTGGAAACGGCTCGGAGGCACGGCATCGAGTCGCTAGGTATCATAATGAAGAAAGCAGGGACCGATGACTAGAACTCAAGATTCAGAGAGCATGATAGGCTGGTGTGTGGCGTCCGTGCTCGTGCATCTGGGGATCTTCACGCTTGCGCTCGGTCGAACGCCGCCACAGCCTGCGATTGATGTTCCTGAGGAGGCCATGATCGAGATCGAGCTTGTTCAAGAGCCCGAGGCAATTCCCATTCCGGAACCCGAACCCATTCCTGAACCTGAACCTGAACCTGAATCCATTCCGGAACCTGAACCGATTTCTATTCCCGAGCCGGTTAAACCAAAGGTTGTCCCTGAGCCTGTAGCGCCCAAGCCCAAGCCCCAACCCGTTTACACGCCTAGGCCGAAGCCGAAACCAAAGCCGCAGATCGTGGCTCCCAAGCCTCGTCCCAAGCCGCCAGTTGCTAAACCAAAGGCGAAGCCTAAGCCCAGCAAGAAGCGTCCCGTTGTGGGCACGCCGGTGGCGACGCGGCGTTCAAAACCGAGTTACCCACGGGCCGAGCGTCGGAAAGGCATTGAGGGGACCGTTGTAGTTAGTGTAAGGGTAGATCCTAATGGACGAGCCGGTGCCGTTAGCGTTGCCAGGAGCTCGGGAAACTCCGCGCTCGATGCCTCTGCGGTGAAAGCGGTTCGGCGGTGGCGGTTTAAGGCCGCGACCGATTCGGTGGGCAATCCCATTGCGAAAGTCGTCAGCGTGCCGGTGGTGTTCAAACTTCGGAATTAGTTCGCAGTCATGCTTCGCCCTCAACTTTCCAAGCGTGCGTTTTTTAGTGGGGCGTTAGGCGGATTGGTCGCGGTGCCGGGAATTCTTGTCATTAAGCCTGCCCGTGATGGAGTGAAAGAGCTGATGGACCATTGGAAGGCGGACAACGTCGTGGTCCAAGAAGTGGACGTGCCTGTGGAGGTCGTGCAAGAGCGCGTGCTCGTGAAAGAGGTGCCGGTAGAAGTTACCAAGGAGGTCGAGCGCGTGAAAGAGGTGCCAGTGGCAGTGGTAAAGGAGAAGATCGTTTATCGTGATATCGAGGCGGATCCTCCCGCCCCTCCGCCTCCGCCACTGCCACTTCCGTACGTTCCGAATAAGCAGGTGGACGTCAAGGATCTCTTCAACAAGATACAGATTCGCACGGATGTGGCGGTAAGAAAGGGGAGCTTACCTTCGGTCGAGCGAGCCCGCGACGAAAGTTATCAGGCACATTTCCAAGTTGTGGTGAATGTGCCAGAGGCAAGTGATTCTATGAAGGAGCTGGCTGAGGCAAATGGGACGCTCCCTAACATGCTTCCTGGCCTAAATAGCATGATGTCCAAGGCGAAAGTGTCGGGGTTCTTTCATCTCCTTTACAAAGACAAGCTGGCCCATCTTAGGGCGAAGATGGTGAATCTTGAGAAGACGCTATCGCGACACAACTTCTATGATTGCCAGACGATACTTGAGCTGACTTATCCAGCTACGAGTCAGAAAGTATTGTTTGTCCAGGCTGACATGGATGTGGTGGCGGATGGTTCTGATGGGGATCGCTTGGGAATGATGACTCCCGAAGTCATCCGTTCGCCAACGTATCAACCGGAGACGAGCTATCGCTGGCCGAAGCGGACGGCTCGGCCAAACCCGCTTCTTCCTGTCTATCAAGAGCGCCTTGCCTCTGTTCGCTCCCGGCTCACGGCGAAACCAGGTCCTGCCGAGAAGGCGCAGTTAAGCTATCAAGCGAAACACCTTCCATCGACGATCGCTGGTCTGCAGAAGGAGAGTTTCCTCATCGCCCGTGAAGATCCTTTCATCGTCTTGCCGCTGTCGATGCGGCCATATATTGGCCACCATCCGCACACGCCAAGGATGGGTGACTACGCGGTTGTGATTTACAAGGATAAACTGTATCCTGCCATCTGCGGTGACTACGGTCCAAAGACGACGATTGGCGAGGGGTCGCTGCGCTTGGCCAAAGCGCTCAACTCCAAGGCTTCGCCGAGCTATAGGCCAGTGTCGGATGTCACGGTCACGTATCTCATTTTTCCAAACTCAAGAGACCTTCCACCGGGCCCTCCGAATTACGGGCAGTGGCAGTCTCGGTGCCTAACGCTTTTGCGGAAGATCGGTGGATTGGCCTCAGGATATCAATTGCACCGCTGGGAGGATCGGCTGGCTTTGCCGATTCACCAGAGTGTTCCAAAGTATTAACGGCTACGGGTCGCTTGATTTTGGAATAAGGGCAAGATGTTAAGGTAGTGCTAGTTGAAGTGTAGCCTTCCTATATCTGAACGCCTTAGGGCGCCGTCGAAATCGACGTTGGCGGCATCGGCAAAGGCGCGCTCTACCGCAGATTCGCGATCTGTTCCCTGCGCGACAACGGCGAGGACTCGGCCTCCGTTCGTTTCGAAAGAGCCGCTGTCACCTCGTTTGGTGCCTGAATGATAAACCCGTGCTTCTTTTACGGCGTCGAGCCCGCGAATGACGTTGCCACTCCGTGAGGATGCGGGATAGCCAGCAGAGGCGAGGATGACGCAGACACTCCAGAGATCTTGAAAGGTGAAATAGCTTGGGTCGAGCACACCAGATGCTGCCTTTAATAGATACCCGGCGAGATCGCCCTCGATGAGAGGCATGACGGCTTGGCACTCTGGATCGCCGAAGCGGCAGTTATACTCGATCACTTTGGGGCCGGCTGTCGTCAGCATGAGTCCGAAGTAGAGGAATCCCCTATACGGGTTCTTGTCCTTCTGCAGGCCGTCGACGGTGGGTCGAACGATTGTCTTCTCGATTTGTGCTAGGAGGTCAGCGTCGAGTAGCTTCGGCGACGCGACTGCTCCCATGCCTCCTGTGTTCGGACCGCCATCGCCATCCTCGAGACGTTTGTAATCACGTGCTGGGCAGAGAATTTGATAAGAGGCGTCCGCGACCATGGCGAAGATGGAAACCTCTGGCCCTTCCAGGTATTCTTCGATTAACAAATTACCGTCTCCGAAGCGGGCGTCCTCGAAGACCTCTTTGAGAAAGCTCTCTGCTGACGTTTGATCTGGGCAAACAGCGACGCCTTTGCCGGCGGCGAGTCCATCGTATTTGAGCACACAAGGATAGCTCGTGATGGCGCCGCGAGCGTCGTCGATATTTGAAACGCTAGCATAGCCGCCAGTGGGAATGTTGTGCCGCACCATGAATTCCTTGGCGAATTCCTTGCTGCCTTCGAGCATGGCACCGGCGCGTTTGGGACCCCAGCAGGGGATTCCTGTCGCTTCGCAGGCATCGGAGAGCCCTTCCATGAGATAGCTTTCCTCCCCAGCGACGCAGAGATGGATCTTCTCCGATTTGATGTAGTTGAGCAGTTCGGGGATGCAGGTGACATCGGTCGTTGGCTGCGCGAGTTCAAAGATCGCATCGCTGCCTGGCCAGGCGTAGACTTGAGGCACAGATGGGGACTCCTTCAGGGCACGCACGATGGCGTGTTCACGCCCTCCTTTGCCGACGACTATCACTTTCATGTCACTCATGGGTGCCTCTGCATACACAGGGCTGGGCCAAGGGTCAACGGTCTTTGTTCAGATCGACTGCTACGCGGATAAAGTTCGTTCCAAATTTTTTTGGAAAAGGTACGGCAACGGTCTCGATGCCTGGTTGCTCCGCGGGCTGCATTTCCCAGCCCACCGGGCTGATCGCTCGCCAAGATACCAGATCAGAAGAATACTCGACATACCAAGTGGCGTCTCCTGCAACCAGGGAACGGGAAAATGATAGTGAGTTGCCCATCGTGAGCGGTGCCGTTGAGGGATCGAAGCGGCGAGGGTGGGTTGCTTGCCCGTATTCAAGGATGTTCGCGCGATTGTCGTCGTCAGGGTCTGCCAGGGGACCGGACAGGCTCTCGAAACGACGCTCAAGCGCATCAAAGTGTTCAGCCTGCCATTCTTCCCACGATAGGGTGCGTGCTGGTGAGAGCTCATAGAAATCGGTCAGAGCCGACGCCATTGAACGCCCAAGCGAACGGTAGTCGTCTCCGGTGATCCACTCGTTGTCGGTGAGCCGTCGGTGGAAATGGCCTTCATGGGTGAGCGCCATGACCTTCTCGCCCCAGCCATTCCAAAAGTACGACTCAATGAAACGACACGCGTGTAGCTGACTCCCTCCTGGGTTGAGGTTTTCAAACAGAGGAGAGCGATCAGCTAAGGCATCGATATAGCGCTGCTGAATGACTTCAAACGCTGAGGACACGCTCGGCGTGAGATGTTTGAAGAAGAATGTATCGGCATAGGCGCCCTTGGTTGAATGGAGATTGAGTGCCAGGGTGATTGGAATCTCTTGGTTCATGAGCACATCGACCTGAGCCTTGATCGATTGAATGGCTGGACTAGCAATTGCACACCACTGGCTTTCCGGATCACGCCCTGCTGCATCCCAGCGGGTATGGCCGCGACGAATGCCATCGGGGTTCAGTAAGGGAACGACGTGGACAATGAGTTGAGACCGAAGTGCACGTCCTCGGGGTGAGTCTTCCATGAGGCGTTCTAGCATACCGAGTAGCACATGGGTGCTGGTGACCTCGCCAGCGTGGGCCCGGCTGTGAACCCAGACGCGTTGCTTGGAATCGATGGGAGTCGTTTTATCAGTGATCGTAAAGAGTGTCAACGGCATCCCATCATCAGTTTCCCCAAGAGGTTCCTCAGTGACCACCTGCGGAAAAGCCGAAGTGAGCCGGTCGACAGCCTCGATAGTTTCATTGACTCCTAGTGGTTCAAAGAACGCTAGCTCGATGGGGTGTTCCTCGCCTAGCAAGTGCACGGTGACGGTCTCGAGATCGGGTGCCTCTTCTTTGGTCATACGACGCCAGGGAGCAGCACTTTCCCGGATGAACGGGCGAGGGTTCTCCGCATGTTCGAGATCGAGAGTAAGGGTTCGGTTCGCAGGGCCGAAGATGCGGAAACGGAACCAGTAGCGTCGGGGCCCTAGCTCGCCCTGTTCCTCATAGAGAGGGACCAGAAACCGATCAGAGCTGCGTTGGACGACCTGGCCCATACTACCGTTGTCATAGGCTGAATCGAAGGTGATCCCATCGAGAACCACTTGCTTCTGGTTTTCCCCATGAGCGAGGGTTGCAGCGAGTGCGACGGCAAATAGAAGAATCCCATTCCATAAACGCGTCTTGCGATGGACGGAGCCGATCATAGGATAAGTCTAGGAATGAAAGGCCTCTCTCGCAACTGAAGAGACCTGCAGGCCTAGAACATCATGTGGAAAAACATACTCATTGTTGTGTTGGCAAGTTTGTTGGTGATAACGTGGTTCCAATCGCGTTCCTCGGCACGGCTTTCAACCAGACTGTCGCCTACACCAACAGGGGCGCTGATGCCGACGATTGCAAAGCCCTCTCTGTATGCCGAGTTGGAGCAAGTCATGGCGGCGATGCAAGTGGAGGATGGTTTCACAGCAGCAAGTCTTGGCTTGGTTGTCTTCGCCGATGAGGAGGAACCCGTTTTTAGTTATCGGGGGAATGAGGCGATGACGCCAGCGTCGACGCTAAAGGCTGTCACCTCGGCAACGGCCATGGCGATGTTAGGGCCCGAACATCGATTCACGACGACCCTAACGGCGAGTGCTCCATGGAAGTTGGATGCCGAAGGTGCCTACGATGGAGATCTGGTCATCCTTGGAGGAGGCGATCCCATCTTTACAAGTGTCACGCTGGCGAAGTGGGCGGAGGAGTTAAAAGCGAAAGGCCTCAAGACGGTGAAAGGACGCGTGGTGACAGATGCTGCTTATTTCCCGGAGCAAATGATTCCAAATGCCTGGGATTGGGGGGATGTTAGCAACTACTACGGAGCGGGTCCATGTGGTTTCAACCTCGATTTCAATCGCTTCGACGTGAGCTTTAGCCCGGCAGATACAGTCGGACTCCCGGGGACGATCGCCGAGATGACGCCGCCATTACCTTGGTTGTCGCGGGCAAATTTCACTCTTACCGCCGAGACGGAATCTGATGGCTGGCTTTCGGTCTATGGTGGCCCGTATGCTGCCGCTCTCACCTTTCGCGGGCAAGTTCCGCTTGGCGATGAACTTGTTTCGGCGCAGGGGGCGATTCCCGATCCGGCATATCATGGAGCCGAGAGCTTTAAGTCGTTGCTAGAGCTTGAGGGGATCGATGTTGTTGGAGAATCGACCACGCGGCGTCGGTTAGCGACCGGGAACGGCGCGGGCCTGCCCGAGGCTACGCACGTCCTCTTGGCCCATCCCTCAGCGTCATTGCAGGAAATTGTCCGCTATCTTCACCGAACGAGTGATAACATGGTTACAGAGTGCCTGTTTCAAGAGCTGACCAAAGCGGATTCATTGAACCGTTCGGGAAGCGAGATCATCAAACGGTATTGGGAGAAACAAGGAGTGCCTTTTTATGGTCTTCGGATGGAAGATGGCAGTGGGTTGGCACGGGCTGATGATATTCGCCCAGTCGATCTAGCAAAGGTTCTTTGGCTGGTGGGGCGGTCAACGTTTGGAGACGTATTCAAGGGGACCTTAAATGCCTATCACAATGGACGCTTGCGCTGGAAAGGTGGTGCGATGAGTCGCGTGCGTGCCTACACCGGCTATTCAGATAATGGCTACACCTTTGCGCTCATGATCAATCACTATGAGGCGAGTGCAGATCGATTGGCGAACTGGCGACGTCGGATTATGGAGAGCGTTATGGCGCTGCCCTCGGTCTCCGAGTGACGAGCAAACTCGTCCCTTGCATTCATCAACGGCTAACTCTACTTAGCAATTATGAATTGCCCGCACTGCCAAGCTGCGTTGACTGAAGAGGTCAGCGCCTGCCCAAAGTGCCAATTCAGCTATGAGAACTTAGGTGAGGTCTTTGGCGGGATGCCAAAGTTGAAAGGCGCTTTGTCAGACCTACCCAGAGTGCTTTCCATGCGTGAAGCCTCAAAGGTGCGCGGGAAGATAAGGCAGTTTGCGAGGCAATTCCCTCAACTTGATTTCAACGTGCTGCTGACGACGGTGTCATCAGAAGAGCCACTGGCCAAGTATGCGTTCTGGGTCTTTAATGGGGCTGAGTTGTGCAGCCATTTGGACAAAGGCGGACTAAACTTTCACCTGTTGCTTGTAATTGATGCCAGGCATGATCGCGCAAATCTTTCTGTTGGGTATGGTCTGGAACCGTTTGTCTCGGAAGAGGATCTGGGAAGTGTGCTAGGCGTTGCTTCGCGGCAGCTTGGAGAGAAGGCTTATGGGGAAGCTATTCTGGAAGTGCTGGCTAAAGCGACCGAAGTGCTTCATGAAAGGGCGGAAGCCATTCCTGAGGTCTATGGCCTTCGGCGAAAGCGTTGTGCACACGAGCACTAATCTGGTTGTTTCCGTTCAACGACCTTTCTAGAGTATCGAGGCTATGTCGGTGAGTATTCGTCGTATCGTAAGTGTGATCTGTTGTGGGTGCCTGTTGGCGCACGCTGCTGAATCTCTCGTGGTGGTGGATATCACGTTGACGAGGAAACCCTACATCCAGCAAACGACCCCTCACGCTGCTTTTGTCGTATGGAGAACTCTCGGCCTTGGAAATCCTAGCCTACGCTATGGAACGACTCCGGACACTTTGACTGAAGTTGTCTCGAGCGGAATCACCAAGTATCCGCCTATCAATGATTTGGAGGAGCTTCCCTTGGAAGAGGACGGCATTACCCACCTGGCCAGCGCTCCTCCAAACACGTATCAGCATGAGTTTTTGGTGAAAGGGCTGGAGCCGAGCACACGCTATTTCTATGGGGTGTATGATGGTGAGGTATTGTTAGCAGGTGGGACGGACTCTCACTATATGCAGACCTTGCCGCTGGTGGGTAGTGAGGCGCCGCAGCGGTTCTGGGTGGTTGGCGATTCAGGGGATGGTGGGCTGTTGCAGTGGCAGGCGTTTCAAGCCGTCCAAGCTCAAGTGGCCGCTTCTGGTCGCGAGATTGATGCCTACCTTCATTTGGGTGACATGGCTTACAATTTCGGAGACGATGCAGAGTTCCAGACGAACTTCTTCGATGTTTACGAGACCCTGTTGAGGAATACAGTCACCTGGCCGACGATGGGAAACCATGAAGGGGCATCGTCTAGTGGTATCTCTGCGGTTGGGCCTTACTTTGATGCCTATGTAGTGCCTACGCGTGCAGAGGCAGGCGGTGTGCCTTCAGGTAGTGAAAGCTATTATTCTTTTGATAGCGGATCTATTCACTTTGTCTGCCTCAATAGTCACGATTTGGATCGTTTGCCTAGTGGAGAAATGGCATTGTGGTTGCGTGAGGATCTTGGGCGGGCAACAGCAAAGTGGCTGATCGCCTTCTTTCACCATCCTCCTTATACGAAAGGCACCCACGACAGTGATTGGGAGCACCAGCTTGTAGAGATGAGGGAGCATATCATGCCGATACTGGAATCTCATGGTGTCGACTTGGTGCTGGCGGGCCATTCGCATACCTATGAGCGGTCGATGCTGATCGATGGGGCTTATGCCACGCCAACGGTGGTCGATGGCGTGGTCTATGACGATGGTGATGGTGATCCTGGCCCGTCTGGCGACGGGCCCTATCGCAAAAGTGAAGGGCTTAATCCTAACGAAGGAACTATTGCTGTGGTCGCTGGAAATGGTCGTGGTGCAGTCCAGTCCATTGGGACAATGCCGGTCATGCGGCAAACCATTCCGCAAACGGGCTCGCTTTTGCTCGACGTGGATGGAGACACGCTCACGGGCTATATGATCAACTGGCTTAGCCAGATTCCAGATCGTTTTCAGATAATCAAATCTGGATCGGTTGATCCGCCTGAGAGGCTCGCCTATCCGTGGCGTCCATTTGGCCCGCGAGTGACGACAGCATTACTTGGTGAGAGGCGGTTGAAGATTATCATTACACCCAATCCTCCTGCACCTGATGCGGAGGTCTACTATACATTGGATGGTAGTCCGCCTACGCTGGGATCTGCAAAGGCGAACGGCCCCATTGTTGTGGAACAGGACGTGTTCCTTAGGACGTTCTCCTCTTGGAGAGGGGATACCCGGCAGAGTCCAGAGACCCAGACTGGGTGGTTGCGCCGGCATCAGTTAGTAGGTGTGCGTACGCCAATCCTGTCTGGGGAAGATGATGCAGTCGAAGATGATGGGGTGTTAGAGAGTGAGGGAGACTCGCTCACCTTGGGAGATGGGATTGTCGCCTTGAGCTTTCCAGAACTGCAGCTCCCCCAGGATATCACCATCTCACGGGCTTACGTTCAGTTTACAGCAGCTTCGGCCAGTTCGCTTCCAGGGGCGGTGAGTATTCATGCGGAGGCGCAGCCGAATGCGGCAGGTCTGGTTGCTGGTGGCCATCCGCTTGCGCCCCGCACTCGGACAATTTCCAAAGTGATGTGGATGCTACCTCCTTGGTTGTTTACAAACCAGCGTAGTTCATCTCAACGGACTCCCGATCTTTCTGGGCTCATCCAAGAAGTGATCGGAATTGATGGGTGGTCACCTGGAGGGACCCTGAATCTTTTCCTGGAGAAACGAGAGGAGGAGGGAGTTGGCACCCGTGAGCTGGCCGCTTCCGAGAGCGGGAGTGATCGCGCGCCTTTCCTTGTGATCAACTATGAGCAGGGTTTTCCGGAAAACGCCGCAGCATCGCAGCCGCCGCACCTTTCCCAGTTTGAGCGTTCTGGGGAATTGGTTAGTCGGTTGACGTTTCGCCGTTACACCGGCGAGGTCAGTGGTGGCGAGCTTCAGTATGCCATCGAGGGATCCAAGACCATGATGCCCGGTTCTTGGTTGCCCGCGACCGACTGGAAAGAACTGGACCCTCCTTCGCTGCTCTTTGGCCCCTGGCAGTTCTACCGATTTGAACGGACGGGCGATTTGGATGGTGACCTGTTTATCCGCTTCCGTATAACGGCTCCTTAGTCGATGTTCACTTCTAACCGGAGGAAACGAGTTGTCGACTCTGGCTGGAGGCGGGCATCGTTGATTTGGTAGGTAATGATGCCGAACACATCTTCCGTGGCTTGGCTGACTTCTAGCGGTGGATCAAATTCCTTCCAGGTCTCCATATCTGTGGAGTGGGTGATGGCGTAAGAAAGATCAGGTCGATCCTCATCGCGTGGGCGACTGTATCTCAGGGATAACTCACCGCTTGGCGCCTCGAGTAGCTGCAATGGCACGTCCATGCGATCCATGTCGTGCGGCGATGAGCCCAAAGCGTATTCTAGCAAGTTGCTACGACCATCGGCATCAGGATCGGCTTCTGGGAGCGAGTCTGCCCCTGTCTCCCCGAGAAACTGCCAGTCGAGCCACTCGTCAAAGCTACTTAATGGCGAGGGAACGGTTTCACCGGGCGACTCTTCGGCTCCCGTCCCTGCCTTGATGATAAGGTCACTGACAAAGCCCTTAAAGCCTCCCAGGTAGATCTTGATGCGGTACGCAGGATTTAGCCAGGCATCGAATTCTTCAGTAGGTACCGTATTAATGACCTCGCCGTCCATGTAGGTCGTGGTGGTCTCCTCGTTCATCACCGTGCGTATATGCATCCAAGTTTTTCGCGGAATGATTTCATCGAGGTTTGTCTGCTGGGTTTTCCCGTAGATGCCGGTGATGGGTCCATTCCAAGGGTCTTTGTAAATCCAAAGGCGCACTGGCTGAGAGAGCCCTTCGATATCCAGGGCTGGCATGTAAGCTGCACTGCCATTCTGATTAAACTCGTCAATAAAGACAATCGCTTCCATGCTGATCCACTCTGCGTGTGGAGGAAAGAGATCATTGACAAAGAGGGCTCTGTTTTCGGTTTGCAGTAAGTCTTCGGAAGCGTCGATGCGGAGAGGGCGAAAGTCTGGGCGGCTTGTGGTATAGCCGGGCCACTCAAAGTTACCGGTATCGAACGTTGGGTTTCCGTTCGTTGTCAGTCTGTAAGGATTCTCACTCGAGCCCGGGGACTTTCTAACGATCTGCATGGCGTCGTTGAAGTCGCTATCGAGCGGGTAGTATAGTCTAACATTGCCATTTCCAAGTATCTTGCCGTAGATGCCTGGGGGAGGCTCGACGGGATCTGGCTGGTGTTGCTCAATGTTTTGATTGACCTTCTCCGTGACGGGAAAGTCTTTCCGAGCAAAGCTACGTTTGCCATCTGGCCAGAACACCTCAGCTTCCACCCAGCCACGTCTGGCGATCTCCGTATTGATGGTGTAGTTAGGGCTTGTTAAACCAAACGCTTGGTCGGGTGCTTCCCAGACGATGCGACCCGTGGTGAGATCGGCTCCCGTTGCCGTGAGGGTGAGATCGTAAGTGCTGCCGACTTCAGCAGACTCGGGAGTGCCGACAATTTCAATGCTAGGAGCAGGTTTCCAGGCTGTTTTATAATCTTCGGTGAACTGATAGAGATAGGCACTGATAGCGAAGGCTCTCGCTTGAATCGGAATGACAAATTCGTTTGAGACGTTCCAAACGTCTGTTTGGCGATCGTAGACGCCGTAGGGGGTAGGAACGTCTGCCTCATCTGCGTCAGGTGGATAAGTGTTCCAACCGAGCAGACCCTGATACTCGAGGAGCCACGGCATGGCTGTATTGACGGAACCAATATTGACGCCCGTGGGCGGGAGTTGGCGCTCGTCGTTGTGGGCAAATTGCGAAACGTACTCGTGGGACTGATTCCATCCCAAGCCTGAGACGTAGGACCGATTCGCCGCATTCGCTCCGAGCGCGTGGTTGAGGTTGCCAACGATGGCGTCGAAATACTCAGGTATGGGAACTATGAGGTGGGCAGTGAGAAGATCGAAGGCATCAGAAATTCCAAAGAAGTAGGACACGCTTCCGAAGCGCTTTGCTTCTGAAGGGATGCTCGCTCGGTAAGGGTTGCTCTCGGCCCAGGCGAACAAGTCGTCAGCGGCACCGATGAGTTCGTCGCGCACGTGTTCGTGATAGGGTTTCGGGCCAATAAGAGTCTCGTCGTAGGAGGTAGAATTATTCTTGCGGGCTCCGCGATTCGCGAAGTAGTAGCACCGCATGGCTGCTCCGGTAGGCTCGTAGAGTTTCTGCCACGTGAAGCGTCGGAATTCGCGCCAGGCGAAGGCAACGCCATTGAACTCCTCGGCATTCCAAGGCATCCATTCAATGATGTGGGCTTCATAGCCCGCATCACCAGTGGCTCCAAAGAGTGCTGCCGCAGCCCAAGCGATCTCGTCGCGTGCTTCCGCTAGTGTGCCGTAGTGATTGAGTCGTTGGTATCCGCCTGAGACACCGTACTTCTCCACTCCCTTGAGAATGAAATCCCATCCACGGAGACCGGCGGCGAGGTAGCGTTCTGCATCTTCTGGGTAGTGGTGCTGGAAACTGGGTGAAGTGGCAATCTCTACGAGAGAACCTACTGCAGCTCCGGTGGCGGAGAGCGTCTTGGGCCAAACGACCTGCTCGTCTCCTTGTGACGGGAGCACATCGGTTTCAAATGATCGACCTCGGGGATGCACGAGGAAGAAGAACCCGCCATCGGTGTCTTGCATCTTGGCGATGTAATCCGCCTCCCACTTTGCTTCCTGCAGGACATCGGGGATGCCGTCGCCACTTTCGGGAATGCCTAAGTTGTCTAGCTTAGTTGAATCCTCGGCACCGAGTTGTAGCAACTGATCCGCAGTAAAGGTGAGGGCATGTAGGGCAAGGGCGCTATTGATCATATACTTGCTGTAGTCTCCCGCATCGAAGTGCCCTAATGAGACGTCGATCCAAGGGCCGGAGCCCGAACTGGAGTCGAGCAGTTCTTCGTCCGAAACGACGGAGGAACGGATACGCAGATCATCGAGTCCTCCATGAAGACGTTGTTCACCGTCGCCTCCGAGCATGAGGATGGAAGAGGTGTGTGGGTAGGAGGCGAGGTCTGCGGTGGAGGCAGAGCCGACTTGGTCGACTTCATCCACCCAGAGTCTTAAGCCATCATCCGCTCCGACCTTGAAGGTTGCTGCAACGAAATGCCAGGCATTGTTCGTGATCTTGCGAGGGCTGGTGACTTCAATGTCACCAACTGTCCAACTGATCTTGTTCTCATCGGCCACGAATTTCAGCGCAAAGTCGTCGCCCTTGCTCAGGATGACTTGGTCGCGGTCGCGAGTTTCAAGTTTGACCCACGTGCTGAGGGTCAGGCTGTCGGTAGCCGCTAGAGGATCTAACGAATGAGCCTCGACGGTATCGTCCACGCCGTCAAAACGGAGGCTGTTGCCCAAGACGGCGTCGCTCTGCTTTGTCGTGAACTCTGGGTTTCCTTGTAGCTGGGAGGTCTCTCGATAGGAGGATATCTCTCGTAGGGCATCGCGCTTGGTTAGCATGAACTCATCGGCAAGGAGGAATCCAGTCGTGCTACTATCGAGGATTTGAACCGACGCGGTCTGGCCTTGGAGGTCGCTTACATTCCAGTACTTCCAGGTCATGAGATTCTTATCCGAACCCGTTGCCGTTCGGATCGGCGTTCCATCGACGAGAAGGTTGACCGCAGTGACACCGGCTTGTTGGCCTCCAAGATCGAGGTCGTATGGCTGGTTTGATCCGCCGATGAGAAACGCGAGCCAGGGTTCGTCAATCACGAAACTTGCAGTGTCGAGAATTCCTGTAGCACGAGTCTCTAGGTCAGGGGCATCCTCGTCGTCGTCGTTCCGACTATAGATTTGGTAGGTGTTGATGAAACCAACGCCGTGAAAGCCGCCGAGTTCGCCATAGCCTTGGCCGTCAGGATTCTTCCAGGATTGCTGAGCCACGATCGCCTCCACTTCACCATTCTCGCGCTGACCTGGGTAGGCTGAGCGGGCTGGGCGTTCGCCAAAGGCATTGCCATCTGGATGACCGCCAAAGGGGTCTTCCATGGTAGCGGATTCGGCATATACTAGATCGTTGAACCCAGCGACGACCTTGTCAGCGGCGACGACCCCCTTTGCGTCCATGGGCCACCACGCCACCACGTCACCGACGTAGGGAAAGAGCATGGTTTCGGGTGAGCGAATTTGTGGAGCAGGGTGCTTCCAATATTTGTCATACGACGTGAAATTGCCATTGCTCTGCTCGCGGAAATTCCGGTAAGGAAAGAAGTATTGCTCGTCATCGAACGGCATCGTGGCCGGTGCAAGGTGGCTTGGGGGATCGACAAATCGCGTGTAGGGCAAGGCATGGTCTTGGCCAGAGCGGTTGTGATAGAGACCCAGAGCAAACGTTCGTGTGAGCTGCTTGGGCAAGGCTTCGCCTATATTGAAAGGCATGGATGCTCCGAATCCAGGAACGCGCAGACGATAATTCCCAGGGGTGACCAGTTCACTGAAATCCACCTCGAGGACGCCATTGTAGGTGGGCCAGCGGCTGTCACCCCGCACGGTGTATGGATTTTGAGGGGATTGATAGACAACGGCAGACGTTTCTGCATCGATGATCTCAAAAGAGGTGTCTAAAGAAAGGCCGACCGGAATCGCGTCCTCCATCGAAGGGCCATCCTCAAGGGTGACAGAGGCGACGACCCATTCTCCAAGTGCTTCATCAGCTAGGAGCCAGCCTAGGTCGCCTAAGAACCCATGAACATAGGCCTTCTTTGTCGCCCCGCCGTCGCGGCCTTCCCAGGTCGCTCCGTATCCCACCTGATTGACATGAATCATGGGGCTGTAGCGGTTTGCTAAGGACTGTGCCGAGAAATCGAGGTCCTCGAGCCATTTGGTTTCGGAGCTATCAACGTCCGTCACGGACACGTTCGCTCCCGTTGGGATGCTTTCCCCTAGCAAGAGGTAGATCGAGTGGCCGATTCGCAGGTCGCCACCATCTTTCTTGGCGTAATGCGTTCGTCGTCGAAAGCCAACTCGCTCGATCGCAACGTCAGCTTCATCGACCGTGACCTGAAGCGTATCTCTATTCGGGGCATCCTCCGTGGGATTGAATGGGCCCAAGAAATTCCAGGCTTGTGGTGAGGTCAGGGGGGGGGTCATTGCGACCCGACTTGCCGACGTATCCCAACCGCCAGGCTGTTCTTGGGTGGTAATCCGGGATATTTCAAGTAGTCAAGGTGCGAGAATGCGGAGTTCATGCTGCCCGATCTCCGGAAGCCTGAGCGCATGCTCGAAATCTTTGGTGGTTGGTTCCCCTGGGGGAACGACCATGGTGGAAAGCAAGGGGAGTAGTTTGAACATCACGATTCGCAGGAGTGGGGCTCGGCGACAACGATCCTGCACTTGCCTAAGACGATACGAAGCGTGCTCGATTTGGCAACGAAGGCGGACACCGCACTCCCATTAAAGATGCTACGAGTCGCTCCTATTCCTGGAAACTCATGATGTTGAGAGAAGAATACTTGAAGCTGCTGGATCTAAGAGGTATTAAGTCTGTATGAAATACACTCTCAATATTGACACTGCTCTTCTTGAGCGCGTCATCTCGGTCACGGGAGCAGCGACCAAGACGGAGGCGATTCACGTTGCTCTGCGAGAGGTGGACCGGAGAGCGCATCTTGTGGAGCGGCTTCGCGCTGGAACGGGAGTATCGTCTGATGATGAGATTCGGAATCTCTTTGGGTCGCCGAGGCGGGAGAGCAGCTTGGAGACGCTTCGCGTTGCTGAAGATGCTGCGCCTTACACCACTAAAGGGCTGAAGGGGTGAGTGTTCCGGTTCTCGTGGATCGTTCTTGGTACTTTGCCGAGGCTGTTAGCGGGCGAGACCCGCTGCGTGGGCTGGCGTTCATTGCGGAATCCAGAGACATCGCAACCTGCGGGCTTATTCGCGCTGAAGTTGGACGCTGTGTGCGGGAGCCACATTCGTTGGAACGATTTCGGGCGGCGTGGGAGACTATGGTCAATGTGCCTTCTGATCCAGAGTGCTGGGAAATGACCATGGATCTGGGACGTCTTCTAGATAAACGCGGTCTTGCAATTCAACTTCCTGAACTCCATGTCGCCACTTGTGCCTTGAGCATCAGCGCAGTCGTGCTGTCATACGAGCCTCTCTACGACAAGATTCCTGGTCTCTCAGCCACGGATCGCATCTACTAGCACCTCATGGGAAAAATTCAGCTCCTTTCCGATACTCTCGCCAGCCAAGTCGCCGCTGGCGAAGTGGTGGAGCGTCCGGCTTCGGTCGTGAAAGAGCTGATCGAAAATAGCATCGATGCCGGAGCGAGAAACATTGAGATGCGGGTGCGTCGGGGGGGCATTTCCTCCATCCAGATTGCCGATGACGGCTGTGGGATGGACAAGACGGATGCCTTGATGAGCCTGGAGCGCCATGCCACGAGCAAGTTGCGCGAGTCGAGTGATCTTGAGAGCATTCTCACAATGGGGTTTCGTGGAGAGGCGCTTCCGAGTATTGCTAGTGTGTCAAAATTCCGTTTAACGACGCGTGAGACCAATGCGTTGGAAGGCACCGAGATTCTTATCAATGGCGGCAAGTTGATTTCGGTAAAGGAAGCAGGGGAAGCGCCCGGCACGCAGATCGAGGCGCGCTCGCTCTTTTATAATATGCCTGCAAGACGCAAATTTCTGCGAACGGAGAATACCGAGTTTAGCCACATCGAGCATCAGGTTCGGGTTCATGCCATTGCTCATCCTCGTATCCGTTTCTTGCTTGTGCACAATGAAAGGACCACCTTTCACTTGCCCGCGACGGAAAGCCTCTTTGAGCGTGTGCGAGGTTTGGTGGGGAATGAGCTAGCAATGCGATTGTTAGAAATTCGCAAGCAGGAGCGTAACGGCATCAAGATATCTGGCTTCATTGGTCAACCAGGAGTCAGTCGGAGTAATCGTAGTTTGCAGATGATCTTTCTCAATCGTCGTCCCGTGGAAGGAGCAATGCTGCAGTACGCTTTGCGTGAAGGTTACCACACGGCGTTGATGAAGGGGCAACAGGCGGTGACTTTTCTCTTTCTCGAGATGGATCCGCGTAAGGTGGATGTGAACGTGCATCCCGCGAAACGTGAGGTTCGCTTTCACGATGGAAACACCTTGAAGTCTATGGTGGCGGATGTGGTGGCGGAGACGCTGGAACAACGTGAAAGTCCAAGTCCCAATCGTGTTCGGGAAACGCCAGCTCCAGAGGAGCTCAGTGTGTCTTTCGAAGTATCCGAGGAAGAAGACCTCCGGCAGGAGTCCCTGATTCCTGAGTTGGAGCAGCAGGCCTTGCGCAAAGATTGGTCACCGCTCTTGGCTACGGATGCACCGCCCGAACCTGCTGCCGTCGCTCCTGAGGAGGCGATTGAGCAGCCCGATGAAGAGCTGATCGAAGCGCCGCCCGAGCCTGTTGCTACCCAGGTACCTAAGGCAAAAGATTTCCGTATTCTTGGTGTCATCGGTAAGCTGTATGTACTTATGGAGAACACGCAGGGGCTCGTGCTTATGGATCAACATGCCGCTCATGAACGGATTCTTTTCGAGCAGATGCGCTCGCGCATGGAAACAGAAGGCGTGCCTACCCAGTCCCTGCTCATGCCGGTAACGATTGAGATGACGCCGAAAGATTTCGACCTCGTGCGTGAGCATGTCGGCACTTTGCAGAAGTTGGGTATCGGTGCCGAGGTGTTCGGGGCGAATACCTTAAAGATTGATTCCCTACCAACCTTTGTCAGTGAGAGTGATAGTAATCGCTTCATCAATGATGTCTTGGAAGAGCTTCCCAAGGATACGGGGCGGATGTCATCGGTTCGGCTGGGGGAGGACATGGTTGCGACCACGGTGTGTCGACACGCGGTCAAGGCCAACGATGACTTGCATCCCAAGGAACTTGAGAAGTTGTTAGAAGATCTGCTGGATTGTGAATTGCCCTTCTGCTGTCCCCACGGTCGGCCGACTTTGGTGCAAATCTCGTTTAAGGAATTGGAGAAGAAGTTTGGTCGGGTGGTTTAGGCATGGGGAAAGGGAAGATGACGACAAAGGAAGCTTTTATTGCCCTGAATCTCCTGCCCAAAATCGGGCCGGTGCGTGTACGTAAGCTGTTGGATCGGTTCGAGACACCGCAGGCGATCTTGTCGGCAAACCGAAATCAGATCCTGGAGCTTGATGGCTTTGGGCAAGAAATGGCGAATCTCGTGGTGCAGTGGGAGGACCGTATTGATCTCAAGCGCGAATTGGATCTGATCAAAGACGCCAAGGTGGAGGTGATCACGCCTGCATGTGAGGACTACCCGCCATCTCTCCGCGAGATCTACGACCCGCCCAGCGTCCTCTATGTGTGGGGGCAACTGACGAAGGCAGATTGGCGCTGCATTGGCGTGGTAGGCTCGCGAAGGGCTACGCACTATGGCCTCCAGGCAGCCAAGAAGCTCAGCTATCAAATTGCGCGGGCTGGGCTCACGGTAATCAGTGGATTAGCTCGAGGTGTCGACACCGCAGCGCACGAGGGCGCTCTCGCTGGAGGTCGAACCATCGCGGTATTAGGATCCGGTTTGGGAAAACTCTATCCGCCCGAGAATCAGGCGTTGGCTGAGAAGATTGCTAAGCAGGGAGCCGTGGTTTCCGAGTTTCCTATTCTCTACCTGCCAGACAAACAGTCTTTCCCGCTGCGAAATCGCATTGTTAGTGGCTGGTCGAGTGGGATTCTTGTTGTTGAGGCACCGCAACGGAGCGGCTCTTTGATCACCGCAAACCAAGCGGCAGAACAAGGGCGGCCTGTTTATGCCGTGCCAGGACCAATCGATCGTCCGACGTCACAAGGTTGCCATCGCCTCATCCAAGAGGGGGCGAAATTGGTGATGGGTGTGGAAGATATCCTGGAGGAGTTCGGGCAACTGGAGTTGTTGTCTGAAGATGAGGCGGAGGAAACGAGGCCAGACCTTTCGGAAGAGGAATCTGCGCTCTTCGCGCTGCTGTCAGGAATGGAAGTCGGGATCGAAGACCTCATTCGCCAGGCAGACTTGCCGTCGCAGGTTGTGGCAACGACCCTGATGCGTTTGGAAATGAAGCGCTTGGTCAAGCAATTGCCTGGCAAGCATTTCGTGCGCTGTTAGCTATGGGTGAAGAGATTATTCAAGAGCTTTGGAGCGGGTATGGTGAGATTGTGAGGATGCCGGTCGCTGATGGTACTGTGATTGTGAAACGAGTCAGATCTGCCAAGGCCAGTTCTCATCCTCGAGGGTGGGCAACGGATCGTTCTCATGAGCGGAAGGTCCGTTCCTATGAAGTGGAAACGGCCTGGTATCGAGACTACAGCACGCGGTGCGATGCACGTTGTCGCGTGCCGGACTGCCTTGCCCTGAGTGAAGGAGAGGAGGGGGTGGTCATTACGTTAGAGGATCTTGATGTGGCGGGCTTTCCAGGCCGACTGGGGAGTTTGGGGGCGATCGAGATCGAAGCATGTCTTCACTGGCTGGCGCACTTTCACGCTACCTTCATGGGATGCGAGCCGACAGGCTTGTGGCCGGTGGGAACCTACTGGCATGTCGACACGCGCCCCGATGAGCTGGATGCCCTTGGAGACCTACCCCTGAAAGCCGCGGCATCCGCGATCGATGCAAGACTCACCTCGGCCAAGTTTCAAACCTTCGTGCATGGAGATGCCAAGCTGGCGAATTTCTGCTTTTCAAAGGACGGCAGTCGCGTCGCTGCGGTCGATTTCCAATACGTTGGCGGCGGCTGCGGGATGAAGGACGTGGCTTACTTCGTCGGTAGTTGCCTAAACGAACGCGAATGTGAGTCACAAGAAACGTCCCTCTTAAACACCTACTTTTCAGCTCTCCAGGAAGCCTTGGGGGAGCGACACCCTCACATCGATGCAGAGGCCGTCATTGCAGAATGGCGTGCTCTCTATCCAGTGGCCTGGACAGACTTTCATCGTTTCCTAAAAGGCTGGAGCCCGGGGCACTGGAAGATCAATTCATACAGCGAACGCTTGGCTCGAGAGGTGGTTGGGAGTGTCGCCTGATTTCAGGGCTATTGATGAGCTCCTTGAATCTGCCAAAGCTCCTGACGTGAGTGCTTTAAACGAACGAGGGAATAGCAGTAAAATGGGGAAACAACCACGGAATCGCACGGAAAACTAAACCGATACAGGAATGGGAAGTAACGTTCCGTGCAATTCCGCAGTTGTTCACCTTCGAAGCCTGCCGACGAAGGTTCCACTCTTTGCTAGGGACGCGGGATCGCCCGGACTCTCAAGAATTGCTTCACTGTCGTGGAAGGCATGACGAGATAGCGGACTTCTTCCGTTTCGGCGTCGAGGATCTTTCGATCACTGAGTTGAAGTATGACGTTTGGCGCTGCTGCGTTCCAGATTACAAGATCGTTAGAAATCTCGGGAATGTAGTTCACATCGGCGACGTCGCGTGGGCGTCGAATGGTCAAAAGCAGGCCATCTGCTGTAGATGAGAACTCGGGTTGCAGGTGAAGATCCGCAACTTGGGGATCGGAGGCGAAAGCGTATTCGTGGAAGTTAGTTAAGCCATCTTCGTCGGGATCCGCATCGTTGGCAAACTCGGCATCGGGTAGTCCTCCTAATGCAGTCATTGTCCAGTTTTCATATTTTCCAGTGGTCACGAATCCCGGCGTCCCCACAGCAGTCTGAGCGAGTTTCCAATTGCCGGGGTCCTCTCCGAAAACCCTGGGATTGCGGCGCTCGATGGCATGATCGTTGTGCCAAAAGGCTTCCGGCCAAGCACTGTTTCGTTCGATGATCACTTGGTCGAGAGTCACGGTGGAGGTATTAGACTGATCAATGACCAGCGCCACGCGAGTGGTTTCGTCATCGGCCGTTCGCACATTCTTTAGTGGACCTAACACTATAGGTGCCATTGGCTCGCCTTCTTGTGCTTGCGCGGTCACGATGAGGAGGTCGCCCGGTTGGAGGATGATCTGGCTAGGAAAGGTGAATTGATAACTTCCGTCCAGGCGGAAGCTTGAGTCTATCTGAATTTCTTCGTTCGCCACATTCTGCAATTCGATAAACGCATCATTGCCATTCTGTGGACTGATCTCCGTGATGATGACGGCGTTAGAGAAAGGTGCGGCATTGGGAAGCCCGAGGGTAGTTACGCCTGCCATGACGGTACGTTCGCCGTCGATGGTGGTTTGTCGGATAGCACTGCCTCCTGTAAGAATGGGACCGAATTGAAGTCCATGATCGACTCCGGTTAGAGCCTTGGACTTTGTTTCGAAGAGATAAACTTCCCCTCCGTTCGGATCGAGGGAGAAGGCGCTGCCGAAGTACCGGGTGTGCAGTGTTGGGCGTTGTGCCGATCGCCAGCCTGGGTCTTCGTTCAGGACCAAGCGTCCATTTGCGGGAACGATGGAGGTTGACGACGGGATGATGAATTTCATAGGGTCGTTAGGATCGTCCGTCAGTCCCCAGCCCGTGATGTTCTTTGCTACTGGGTTAGGATTGTAGAGTTCGATGGCGTCTCCACTGATGGCGCCATAGCTTCGACCAAGGAAGTCCAGTTTCGACTTGTTGGAATAAAAGGCCGAACTCATTCCAAACGCATCGGTGACGTCGAAGGCGCTGGCGATATAGACGCCATGATTCCAGACCTGGAGGGTGGTGCGCAAGTTGCTGTTGAAGGTGACGAAGTGACCTCGCCCCACGCCTTCGTGCGTGAGCACGCCGCGGCCTGTGAGCATGCAGGTGTGATTAGGGTTTGTAATAGTGTGCGTGGCATCCGTGCGGGCTCGGTCTGTGTAGGTACCTTCCGTCCGCAGTCGGTGCAGATTGGGCAAAGCTTCTGGACCAAGTCGAACGATGCTCGAAGGGGCGAGGCCGTCGATACTAATTCCAATGACGTAGTCGATGGCTTCCTTATCCGCTTCGACGTTCAGCGATTGGTCCGCGTTGATCCAGGAACCGGGAATGGGAGGTAGCCCCAGCAGATCCATGGCGAGATTCCCAAGGTCTCCGTTTCGAATGGGCATCTGCGAGGTGTCTGCGACGTACGGAGGATTCCTATCTTTCGGTGGAATGAGGCGGGTCTCTTCGTTGAGTTCATACAACTCTTGACCCGCAGGGATGCCTGGGCCCCAAGCCTGAAAGTGAATAGTGTAATTGATAGGCCAAATCGGATCAACGTGATTGTTGACCACCCCGCCACCACCGCCGCCATGATCGGAGGTCAGGATGATGGCGGTCTTTCCTTTGAAAGGTTCGTGTTCGTCGATCAGCTTGAAGACTTCGCCCAATTCGACATCCACTCCCTTGATGGCTTCGTCCTGAGCGGCGCTGTACCAGTTGAAGTTGTGCCCAACGAGATCTGGTGCCACCAGATGAATAAAGCTGAAATCATAGGGTTCTGCCTTCATATCGGCGATGTAGGTGTTGATGAAATCAGACGGTGCCTGATCTGGAACAGTAGGATAGCTAGTGATGCGGAAGTAAGTATCCAGCACAGGTCTCTTCGGAAGAATCTCACTGATGACGATAGGTAAGTCGGCTTTTGGCGGGTCGACCATTCCCGGGGATCCCCCGGCTTCGGCGCTTGCGCGCCAGTGCATGGCAAGATCGTGATCGGGTTCGCTCGAGGGAGCTTTTAATACTAGCGCAAATCCAAAGCCTCCTGGGCTCCGCGGCCAAGGTGCTTGTGTGGCGTAACGAAAGCGTAGCGGATGGCTCGATTTTGATGGCAGCCGAAGTTCAATCTTCGCGGAATCAGATGGCAATGTGCCAGAGAAGGTTCCTAGAATTCTAGCATCCATGCCGTATCGGCGATGGAACCCTTCGACATTGGCTACCACCATCGCGAACGCCCCTGGATCAAGCGTGGCGTTGTCTTCATCGAGCAATTGGAAGCTCGTGATCGTTCCATCCACTTCCAAATCGGCGCAAGAAATAGGTTGGTCCGTTGGGTTAAACAATTCAAGGTAATCGAAGGCTTCGGTTTCCGTCAGACCTGCCGCGATCTCGTCTTCCGACGGAGCAAGGGGAGAGACCATGAGCTCGGAGACGACCAGACCGATCTGGCTCACGCCTGTAATTTCCGAAGCGAGCGAAAACATGAGCAGGCAGAGGGCGCCCACTTGAGAGAGGGCGATGAAGAGTGGCCAGCGTCTTTTCACTGTTGAAGATTGGGTGAATCTACCGAGTCGATGCAAGGAGAGTCTTAACTTATACGGGACGGAGGCTCTTGACGCGCTGAATTTGCGGTCGGTTTAGGATTAAGAAGCCACCTGTGGAGCCCACAGCGGGCTAGATCACTTATCTAAACCCTTTTATGGATTGATGAAGCCCATACGGTGATGCCATTCTCGGCTAGGCTCATTGCTTGAAGCCTTGCGGCTTCTGAGAGTGGTGTTCTCTTCATCCGATAGTGCCTGGATGATATGATAGAGCATGCCGGTAGCGATGCCTTGGCTTTGCCAGGCGGGATCAATCATGATTTGGCGGATTTGGATACTGTCTTCATCGAGGAACGCGGCGCCAACGACCGCTCTCGTCTGCTAGGCAGGAAGCCTGTAGATAAAGGTCGGCTAGGGCCGAAGAAATATCGCTCTCGGCTTGCTGGAGGATTTCTTTCAATGGCTAGGTATCGAATTCGTGGACAGCGTGGAACGTTAGGAAGTAGAGTGCAATGAGGGCTGTCTGTCTGCTACGGGGGCGACGGGATGGGACGGAGGACGACGGTTATGTCGATACGACCTATGGGCTCCGTGAACTGGAATTTGCAGGTGACGGTCTCGACCCCTGCCATTGGCCTCTAGTTGTCTCGTTCGTGGCCGCGGAGTTTGGCCTCGATAAATGGATTTAGTGCGGCATCCATGGCGACCTCGCGATTCCGCCGTTGAGAGCGATCTTGTGTGCAACGGATCATGATGTTCGCCGGTAGGTAGTGCAGGTAGACGGCGGTTTCCGCTTTGGTCACATTCTGCCCACCTTTGCCGCCACTGCGGGCGGTGGTGATTTCGATTGCACTGGGGTCGCCGGTGTCTTTGATCTCAGGGGTGACGTCGAGCGAGGCGAGCGAGGTGTGGCGCTTGGCTTTCGAGTCGAAAGGTGAGATGCGGACTAACCGATGCACGCCACGTTAGCAGCTAAGATAGCCGTATGCGTAGTCACCCATGATTTGCATGGTCACTGAGCGCACACCAGCAGCTTCACCATCTTGCAGATCTAACACATTAATCTTGAAGCCAGATCGCTCGGCCCAGCGCTTGTAGATGCGCACAAGCATCTTCGCCCAGTCGCAGGCTTTGGTCCCTCCTGCGCCAGCATGGATCGTGATGAATGCATTGCAAATATCGTGTTGGCCGGAGAGGAATTCCTGAACTTTATGAAGTCTTGCCGGACTCTCATTTCAATCTCATTGAGCCTCTCCAGGCTTTCGAAGGCGACCTGAAACGAATCTTGCGGCGCTACCAACGTGACTATGTGTTGGCGGCGGGTCTGGTTGTCGGGGGAGTCACCTTCAATGCGCATTCCCATCAGCTTGATGGATCCTCGCTCTGTAAGGAGAGCATGGGTTCGGTTGCTGATGGTGACGAAGTGGTTGTGCCTCAGATCCGCATTGATAACGTTGTGAAAGGTCACGGACGTTCCGGACCCGACTTAATCAAGATCGATGTTCAGGGTGCCGAGCTGGATGGGGCGACAGAGATTCTAGACGACACGGAAGTAATCGTTCTGGAAGTGTCTTAGTTCGAGTTCATGAAGGGAGCTCCGCAGCTAGATGCTTTCATCGCTTATATGAAGACACGGGGATTCCTTACCTACGAATTGGTTCATGGTAGAACTGCCCTCTCGACAATGCTCTCGTTTAAATCGACTTTGTCTTTGTAAGGGAGTAGGGAGCGTTTCGAAAGGAACACAGATATGCCCGGCCGAGTAAGCTTATGAAGCTTGACGCTGGGAAAGGGAACCGTCGATTTTGTCAGAACAATTTGCGGTTTGGGATAAATGGATCGTGCAGATCAAGGGATCTGCTTGAGCAGCAGTGGTTGATTGAGCTTGCTGTGCAATGTAGGGAAATAAACTACCCTTATCGGTTTTGGGGTGTCATTGGCAAGGAAACATGGTAACAGCTTATTATTTGAAAACCTATAGAAAAGGATATTGATAGCGTTGACCAAAGTGCTTTAGAGTCTCGGATTGGCATGCGCGTCACGGGTGCTTGTGCTCTCCTAAGACGCGATAGTTTATAAAGTTTTCCATGCCTAAGTTGTTGTTGTCAGAACTTGGCCGTCAGTGTCGCTACGGTCAGTCAGCCTACGCTGGATCGCCAGAAAGAGAGCTTTCGATACCGTTGCAAGAAGGTTCATCGTGAATCGGGCAATCGGAGGGGTACGAGATTTCGAGATCGATTGGTGGGCTTCGTTGTCGTCGCTGTGGAGCAGTGGAAGAGGATTGGGCGAGTCGAGATATTATGTGAGGCATCCATTGCTCGCGAAGGGAGATGGTTTCAATGCGGAGAACCGCTGCGCCTCCCTGTCGCTCGACCTTACAAACCGATCACGAGGACTAGTATTGGTCTGCGTTGGCGGCGTGGACTCACTCTAATCCATCCCAAACTGACCGTAGCTTGTTATCACTCGATGCTGGCACATTCGGTTGCTTGGAACGGTTACGAGGTGTGTCTAAACTATTGAAAACCAGCATCCACTATTGGACTACATTTGCTGCTCGTCAAATCCCATGCTCTGATGCCATTTGCGACTTGGCTCATTTCCGAGAGCGTAGCAGCTGCGGAGAGACGTCTTCTCGGCCTTGCTCAATGTCGCCGTGACGCTATGAAGCATCGCCGTGCCGAGGCCTTGCCGTTGCCAAGTGGGATCGATCATGATGTGACGGAGGTGGGTGCCATCTTCATCGATGAGCGCGGCACCGACGATGGTTCCCATTTCCTGGTCTTCAGCTAGGCACGAAGCCTGTGGGTGAAGGTTGGCTAGGGTAGAGTTGATATCGCTTTCAGCTTGCTGGAGGATTTCTTCTAAGGGCCAGCCGTTGAATTCGTGGGTTTTGTGGAAGGCGATGAAGTAGAGGTCGAGGAGGGCTTGTTTGTCCGTGCCAGGGTTGATGGGACGGAGGGCCAGAGTAATATCCGCAGCGCTGGCGGGCTCGGTGAAATGAAGCACGCTGGTGACGGTTTCGATCTCTGCCATGGTGTTAGCTGTCTCGTTCCTGGCCGCGAAGCTTGGCTTCTATAAAGGGATCCAAGGCGCCGTCCATGACGTCGGAAATGTTGGAGGTTTCTTCTCCGGTGCGGAGATCTTTGACCATTTGATAGGGTTGAAAGACGTAAGAACGAATCTGATTGCCCCAGGCGATCTCACCTTTCTCTCCGTAGGCGCGTTCGGATTCGACGCGTTGTTTGTCCTCTTCGATTTGGGCAAGCTTGGACAAGAGCATCTCCATGGCGACTTCACGATTCCGCCCCTGAGAGCGCTCTTGCGTGCAACGAATCATGATGTTCGTTGGTAGGTGACGAAGGTGTACGGCGGTTTCCACTTTGTTCACATTCTGCCCACCTTTGCCGCCACTGCGGGCGGTGGTGATCTCGATTTCACTCGGGTCGACGGTGATCTCGCCAGTGTCTTTGATCTCAGGAGTGACGTCGAGCGAGGCGAACGAGGTGTGGCGCTTGGCGTTCGAGTCGAAAGGTGAGATGCGGACTAACCGATGCACGCCACGTTCGCAGCTGAGATAGCCGTATGCGTAGTCACCCATGATTTGCATGGTCACTGAGCGCACACCAGCAGCTTCACCATCTTGCAGATCTAACACATTAATCTTGAAGCCAGATCGCTCGGCCCAGCGCTTGTACATGCGCACGAGCATCTCCGCCCAGTCGCAGGCTTCGGTCCCTCCTGCGCCAGCATGGATCGTGATGAATGCATTACAAATATCGTGTTGGCCGGAGAGGAACTGCTGAAGTTCGAAGGCGCCGAGATCTCGCTGGATGGCTTTCCAGTCATTTAAGACTTCTGTGAGAGATTCTTGATCTTTCTCTTCACGCGCCATTTCATAAAAAACACCGATATCTTCGATTCTCTCGTCGAGACCGTAGAGAGGTTGAATTTTATTCTTGATGCGAGCGACCTGTTCGACTTTGGCTTGAGCTTGGTCTTTGTTGTCCCAGAAATCCTGGGCGGTCATCTCTTGTTCGAGCTTGGCGAGTCCTGCTTCTAGGCTAGGGAGGTCAAAGATACCTCCGGAGTTCGCCTAAGCGGCCCTTGAGGGCGTCGGTGGAAAAGCCTTCCAACTCGTCGACATTGCCTTTGTTCTTCTCACTCATATTAAAGGAGGTTATAAGCGGGCCTTGATCGGGATTCAACTCGGAAATATAAATGTGCTTTGTTAGTGTAGGGCAAAAGGTCCGACTCGTGCCATGTTTCTTCCGTGATTCGGATAGCGTCGCTGGATGACGGGTGTTGAATTCTTAGGTCCCAAGCAGTTGTTCTGGGGAGACGTTGCATCCAAGTGGGAATGTCATTGGAATCTCTTGGGAGATCTGGTTGTAGAAGGCTTTCCACCATCTTGAGAGGAACGATCTCGACTGCTTGTGGACAAAGTGTAAGCCAGCCGCTGAGAGAGTTGCTTGTCGGCCGAGATGCCTTTCGCATGAACCAGCCGGAGAAAGCGTTTCACGTTGTAGAAATTGGCCCGCCCGCTCCTGGAGAGCTTTTTAATTAATTCGTCGAGCACGGGCTGTTCTTGGTAGGCAATCATCAAGGTGTCTGCCAACGAGGTGAGCCCTTCAAAGGTGGCGCTGGCCTTGGCCTGAAAGAGTGTTCCCCATCGCGTGTCCTGGCCATGGATGATCGGGCGTGAGCCTTGCTCAACAACGAAGTGGATGGGGTGAAAGAGCGTGGTCTCGCCGGCAAGTTCGTGGATGCCGTCTCGTAAGACGATGGTGGCTCCGGACGCTGCCTCAGCGATGGCGGTGGCTAAGTTTGAATAGCCGATGGAGCTGCCTTCAATGTAGACGGGAGTTCCTCTGTAAGGTCGCGAATAGTGCCATCCGAGGATGATTGAGATCAGAGTCAGACCGCGAATATTTTCAAAGGGCCGCGGCGTTGAACACATTGCTCTAGAGTTTCGTCATCAATGAACGGCATGACGATGAATGGGTAGCTTCCATCATCGTCCACGCTGAAGATGGGGAGGATGTCCTCGTCGGAAAGTGCCGCGACGGCACGTGCTTCTCGGAGTGAACGCTCCCGTGAGATTGGGTTGGAAGCCCATACAGGAGCTAACACTTTGATAGCGACCGCTCGGGCTGTGGCTGAATCGTAGCCTTTGAGGACGATACCCATGCCGCCAGAGGCTATATACTCGTGAACATCGAAGAGTCCGCAGGCTCGAACGTCTGTCGGCCACCCATTAGCCCTTCCAGACGAACTTGACAGTCAGCGCAAGAGGAGAGGTGTGTTTTACGCCTGCGGTCTTCCTCTAAAGGGAGGCCGCAGGCGAGCAGCGCCTGCAGTGTCGACGGAGACGGGCATTGTGGCTGGGCATGGGAGAATGAGCCACACGGAGAGATAAGTGGTTTGATCCGAAAGCTTATCGAAGTTTGTACGAAACGTGACGGCTCAACCTTCACCTTTGATGGCGTCTAGCTCTCACTCTCTTCTTGATCCACGGAATGCACCTTCTCAATGAAGCGCTTCATCACGCGGCTCTTGGCGATATAAACGGCTCTGGTGGTGACACCGAGTTTCTTGGCAATCAGTTCAGGAGTACGGCCGTGGATTGCCGTGGCTACGAATGACTCCCAGCCATTCTTTCCGAATTCGTGCCCGACCCTCTTTATGGCCCAGTGAACGAGGTGTCGCTTATAGTCGACATCCCAGTCTTGAGCCTCGCGCTCATCGGGGAGCTGATCGAGTAGTAGATTTGGATTAATTGTGTTGGCACTGGCCGGAGACCGTTTTGCCTTCTTGGCTACTCTCCCGATCTCCCGGCGTATCGCGGTGAAGAGCCAGTCTCGGAAGGTGCCTTTGCTGGGATCATATTCAGAGCCCTGCATGGCCCTGGCCACGCTGCGGAGGACTTCCTGGATGATGTCTGGGGCGGCATCGCGGTGGGAGCCTCGGCTGAGCGCGAATCGGGGAATGAGTGGACCATAGATTTCCACGAACTCGGACCGCGACTATTGGTCCTCGCGGTCACGAACGCGCAGGAGCAGGGTTGGGCGAGTCACGTATGCCCGGTAAGCCGTATTAGGGGGGGCTTCACTAGTAACATACCGAATGGAGTCCGTTTCCGCGATGGATATTTAGAAATCTGCTATATCCGTATGGGGTGGTTAGTATATTTTAGATTCGTGGAGAAGACAATCGGCACGGTGATGCAAACCCATCCCTATCGGGAAACGAGTCTGCTCGTGCAGTGGTCAACACAGACTCATGGTATCATTCGCACGGTGGCAAAGGGGGCCCGGCGACCCAAGAGCGGTTTCGCTGGAAAGCTAGATCTGTTTTTTAAAGTCGAGTTTGGCTTTGTCCCAAGTCGGAGTTCCTCTCTCCACACGCTGACTGAGGTTGCGTTGTTGGATCCTCGTATTGGGTTGCGCCAGAGTTATTTACAGACTCTAGCCGCTTCTTACTTTACGAAACTGTTGGCTTTAGTAAGCGAGGAGGAAACACCGCTGGGAGACCTTGCTGGCCTGTTAGAGCGAGGGCTTGGTTATCTCGCGACCCAACGGCCGACTCGCAGAGCAGTCCTCTTTTTTGAGGGCGAGGCTGCAAACCTTCTTGGTTTAGGCGATCGAGGCTTGGAAGGAATCGGGGAACTGTACGGAAGAATTCCATCGATTCGGAAAGAACTTTTGCAGAAGGTGGGAAGTTAGCTAATATGCTCAGAAATAAGTCCCAGATCTGAGAATTATATAAGATTTGGCCGCTTTATTCCTTGCCAATCAGCCATGGCTTCTCACCAGCAATTGAATCTCTATAAGATCCTTACCGAACGGCTCCGTGAGCATCTTGATTCAGGTGATTTGGAGCGGGCGGAGAAGATTGCCAAAACGGCTGTGGAGTCTGCGCGTCGGTCAGCACAGAGTCACGATGAAAATCTGCCTCTGCTTCTGGAGACGCTTCGCGAGCTAGCGGCATTGCGGCTGGCTTCTGCTGACGTCAATGGTGCAGCAATTGTTTACCAGGAAGCCTTTGGGCTGGCGCGGGGAAACCGATTTGTGTCGCCTGAGCAGATTGCCTTCCTCAAGAGTGAGCTTGCCGGAGCGCTGGATCGTCAGGGTAAGGGAGAAGAAGCCGTACCCCTATATCAAGATGCGGTGGAAATCTTCGAAAGTGCCACGGTGAACGAGCCGGTGCTGGCAGCCAAGATTCGGAATAATCTGGCTCTCATCTTCAAGGAGAAAGGCAGACTCGAGCTCGCGGAGGAGCATTATTTGGTCTCTTTGAACGTTTACGAACTGGCCTGCGGGCCCGAGTCTTTGGAGGTTTCCTCTATTTTTAACAATATCGGCGGACTTTATCAGGCTGCAGGTCACTTGAAACGCGCTGTCGAGATGCATGAGCGGGCTTGGGGGCTGCGTAAGACGCTCGCGGGCGAGGGAAGCCTCGATGCAGGTCAATCTCTCAGCAATCTGGCTGCCGCTCACCATGCCCTTGGCGAGTATGCTGAAGCGGATGGCTTTTACAAGCGGGCACGGACGGTCCTGGCAGAGCATCGGGCGATAGCTCCCGAGGTCTGCGAGATTGCGGAGAGCAATCACAGAGTTCTCTTAGAAGAAGCCGGCGACAAGCTTGTGCCAGATGATCAAGACGACCTCGAATCGTTACCGGTGCCAACGGTTTTCCATGATTCTGTGAGGTTGACGCGGCAGTTGGCGCTTGGGTAGCCTACGACGTCTAGAGAAACGGATGCCAAATCGTGGGGTTCGAGTTTCTACTTAGTTCTGTTCTCTCCCTACCATGCTCACGATTCAAGGAAACGACTCCGGCGAAGCCTTCTGTGATGGCTTTACACGACGAAACTTTCTCCGCATTGGCGGTCTTGGGATGGCCGGCATGGCTCTGCCTGATGTGTTGAAGGCGGAGGCGGCTTCCGGGCGTAAGCCTGGTGAGAAGGCGGTCATCATGATCTTCCTTCCTGGTGGTCCTCCTCACCAGGACATGTTCGATCTCAAAATGGATGCTCCCTCGGAGATTCGCGGGGAGTTCTCGCCTATCTCAACCAATGTGCCTGGCATTCAGATTTGTGAGCACTTCCCCAAGCTTTCCAAGATGATGGACAAGCTCGCCATCATTCGGTCGGTCGTGGGGGCCACGGGTGATCATGATGCCTACCAATGCATGACGGGACGCCCACCAAAACGAAATTTGCCTCCTGGAGGCTGGCCGTCCATTGGTTCGGTCATGTCTAGTTTGCAAGGCTCTAGCACAGATGCGGTGCCTCCTTTCGTTGGGCTCGCACCGAAGATGGGCGAGATGCGTTGGGCTGATCCTGGTCGTCCGGGATTTCTTGGACCTGCGCACGCGCCCTTCCAACCCAATGGAGGCGGCAAAGGGGACATGGTGCTGAACGGTATCACGTTAGATCGCCTGTCTGATCGTAAGCAGTTGTTAGCGAGCTTTGATCAGTTTCGTCGTGCGACGGACAGCTCAGGTTCGATGGAGGGCTTAGATTCGTTTACCCAACAAGCCTTCGGTGTATTGACCTCTAGCAAATTAGTTGAGGCTATGAACCTCGACAACGAAGACGCTAAGGTGAGGGAGGCGTATGGGAAGGGTATTGCCAAGAATGTCGCTGATGGGGGGCCGCGTCTGATGGAGCAGTTTCTTATGGCGCGGCGATTGGTGGAGTCCGGCGTGCGTTGTGTCACGTTGGCATTTAGTCGTTGGGATTGGCACGGTGGAAATTTCAAGCGTGGCCGCACGGACATGCCGATGTTGGACCAAGGGGTCTCTGCTTTGGTTAACGACCTGCATCAACGGGGATTAGATAAAGACGTGTCAGTCATTGTTTGGGGCGAGTTTGGACGTACTCCAACGATCAATGCTCAAGGTGGTCGCGATCACTGGCCGCGGGTTTCTTGCGCAATGCTCGCCTGTGGTGGGATGCCTACTGGCCAAGTCATCGGATCGACAGACCGGTTGGGTGGAGAGGCTTCAGACAGGCCTGTCCATTTCCAAGAGATTCACGCGACACTCTATCGCAATATTGGAATCGATGTGAAGTCTGCTACGGTTAACGATCTCACCGGTCGTCCTCGTTTCCTCGTCGATCAGGAATATGGGCCTCTTCCCGAATTGATCTGATCGATAGTGGGAGATCGCCGAGGCAAGCCCGACTTGTTGTGCAAGTCTCGTAGCATGAGTAACGCTGCAAATCGCCATGTCCTATTTGTAGACGGGGTCTGCGTGCTCTGTCATCACTCCGTCGCGTTTTTTAGTAAGATCGATTATTATAAGGTTTTGACTTTTGGGACACTCCAGGGAGAGACGGCCGAGGGTGTTCTCGCTGGGACGCCTCAGGCGATGGAACGCAAGGGCGTGCAGTCCGTTATCTATGTGCGGCACTGTGGGACGCCCGAGCAGGAAATTTATGTGCGCTCAACCGCTGCTTTGCAGGCTTTGAAGGACATTGGTGGCTTATGGCATCTGGTCTCCTGGCTCCGAGTCGTTCCACGCCCGCTTCGAGATTTCATCTACGATCTCATCGCCAAGTACCGTTACCGTTGGTTTGGAAAGCTCAGTGCTTCTTGTCCATTACCAACCGAGGACGAAGCGGCTCGTCTTGTTTCCTGACATTTTATTTGTATCAATGATTCTCATGCGTTTTTTCATCTTCTTTCTCCTCACGCTTTCGTGCGTTTGTGCAGACTTTCCTTGGCCAGATAAGAGTGGCCCTAACAAAGACGGACATGTGGGGGCGGCGCATGTAAAAGGTGTCGTAACGTCGTGGGATGAAGCGAGTGGGAAACACATCGCTTGGAAGACGGCGCTGCCTGAAGAGGGGCATTCTACTCCTGTCATTGATACGACCTCCTTGTGGTTTACCAGTGCCAGTAAGGATGGCACCAAACAGTATGTTGATGTTGTCGATCGTAAAACCGGCGAGCTCATTCATCATCACCTTGTCTTTGAGAATGAGGATCCAGAGCCGTTAGGAAATGGCGTGAATAATTATGCGGCGCCTTCCTGTGTCATCGATAATACAGGGCTATACGTGCATTTTGGAACTTATGGGACCACGAAGCTTAATCCAAAGACATTGGAAAAGCTTTGGGAGCGGCGCGACATTAATGCTAGGCATTTCCGCGGGCCGGGTTCGTCTCCCGTGCTCTACAAGGATCGTCTCATACTCACCATGGACGGAATTGATCAACAATATGTGGCCGCACTGAACAAGGACACGGGCAAGACCATCTGGAAGACGAATCGGACGACGGATTATGGTGATCTAGACAAGGACGGAAAGCCGGAGAGGGAAGGGGATAACCGCAAAGCCTACGGTACGCCTAGCATTGTGTCGGTAGCAGGAAAGGATCAGCTCATTTCGGTCGGCTCACGTGCGATGTTTGGTTACGATCCCGAGACTGGGAAGGAACTGTGGACCATTCCACATGCGAACTTCAATGCGGCCGTCCGGCCGGTATCACGCGATGGGATGCTCTTTGTGAACACGGGATCGTCGCGCGCGCACTTGTTGGCCATAAGGTTGGACGATAAGATGCAGGGCGACATTAGCAATTCACACGTCGTCTGGGATCGAGCGAAACGGAACAGCCGATTCTCTGGACATGTGTTGGTCAACGATCGCATCATCCAGTCTACCGAAGGCGGAATCGTTTCCTCCATTGATCAAAAATCTGGTAAACAGATTTGGTCCGACCGCTTACCGGGCACCTACATGGCGACACCCATTGTTGTGGGAGATCTGGTCTATTACGCTAACGAAACAGGCCAGAGTCGCGTGATCAAGGTGTTGGGTGACAAGATGGAAATCGTTGGCGAGGGCGAGCTTGAAGTGGGCATCCAAGCTTCAGCGGTTGTTGCTGATGGCGCGTTGTTCTTTCGTACTAAGACAATGCTTTACAAACTCGCCCCATGAAATGGGTCTTACAGTCTATACTGCGGCTCCAGCCCAGCCCTAGGTGTAGTTCTTACCTTAGGTCCAGTAAGTGCGGTGCCACCAGGAATCGTCGAGATTCCCCGTGCCACTGATGATGTGGGCGCCCTCACCTTCCTGATCTTCGGTGCGACTATGCATGACCTCGAGTTTGTCGCGAGTTTTGCCGCAGAGCTTCTTGTTGTATTTCAACTCCAACCGATTCCCTTCCAGGTCAAAGTCTTGCAGGCGCTTGTCGATGTGCTTGCCATCGGTGGATAGGAGATCGTTTAACGCTTGCGGCATGTTGAGGATTTCTTGCAGCAACTATAGGTCTTCGCCTGTGCTTGGCACTTTGTCATCCATCACAATCTCCTCGATCTTCTCGCTGGTGTCAGCGTTGAGGATGAGAAATCGCATGCCGCCATCAACGAACATGGATCGACCAGCCACGGCATAGATCTTGTTGTCATGAATGATTACGCTACCATGTAAGGGATGGGTGGATTCGAGCTGCTCGAAATACATATGACGGCTACTGGCTGGTGCCGCTTAATACTTCCAAATCAATGATCCTGTTTGCAGGTCCAAGCAGTAGAGGAAGCCAACGGTGCTACCGAAATAGGCGCGGTGCTTGTATAAATAAGCTGGGCGAAGAATCAATACGTCCTCCCACCATGAACTGCCACTTGGCTGCGCCCGTCTCAAAATCCAGTGCATGCACAACGTGTTATGCATGCTGTCATCTCTGAGATTGGCTATTGATACGTGCGCATTCAAGAATGCCATCTCCCAAAACTCACTTTGTGTTTAAGGTTTACGCTAGAAAATTTTTCTCTTTGGGGAAGACATCACTTTTTACAATGATCACCTGATAGAGGTTCCGATCCCAGCGCTCCAAGGCGTAGCGGAACGCAGGTACACTGTAGGCGCTGCTCAGAGAAGGCGCGAAAACTGCCGAAAGTAAGACAGCTGTGATGAGGTGTCGGTGTATGAATGGGCTTGGAGATTAGAGACTGTGCCCTCGTAATGCGACCCATTTCTCTTTGAAGCAGGTGGTAAGCTTGGACCATGGAATCTCCTTGAAACGCCGTGACGAGCACCCTTAACTAGGGAGTATGAGGCTTCCCACGGCGCTTGCTCGAGCGGCAAATCGAGAGCCCTTGCCGCGTCGCAAGGTATTGACTTTGGGAACTGGAGTTCTCCTTTTGGGGGCAGTCGGATGGCAGGCTTTTGATAGGTCAACGAAGCGAGAACTGGTTCGCAAACAGGCCCGCGCCTTGGGTTCGGATATCACGCTGACTGCCTTGCATGAGAATGCTAACATTGCAAGAAAGGCGATCGAGCACGCTTTCATGAAGTTGGAGGAGATCGAGCAGATACTGAGTCTCTATCGTTCAGAGAGTCAAATTTTTCGCTTGAACCGTGATGGGAAGTTGGACCAAGCGCATCCGCATCTGTTGAGAGTCCTAGCCTACGCTCACAAGGTGTCTAGTGCGTCGGGGGGAGCCTTTGATATTTCGGTGCAGCCTTTGTGGAAGGCTTTTCATGAGGCGGACAAACGAGGCGTGTTGCCGAGTACACTAGACGTTGACATGGCGAGGAGTAAAGTGGGGTGGAAGCGTGTCCGGATGACAGGTGAGCGCGTCCAACTGGATGGGGAGGGGACGGCCATCACGTTGAATGGGATTGCGCAAGGTTATGCTGCGGATTGCGTGAAGCGCGTCTTGGCAGATGCGGGAATCGAGCATGCCTTGATAGATTGTGGTGAGATCAATGCCCTGGGGAATAGTTCGTCCGATGCGCCTTGGAACGTTGGGATCCATCATCCCCGCGAGTTGGATGCGTTCGTTTCTGTTGCTCAGCTATCGGAAAGGTGCCTGGCGACTTCCGGGGATTATGCCACGCGCTTTGCGGGGGATTGTCGGTGGAATCATTTGTTTGACCCAAAAACGGGGCATTCGCCTAACGAATTGGCTAGTGTGAGTGTGGTCGCGCCGACGGCGATGGAAGCAGACGCGCTCTCGACAGCGGTGTTTGTCGCTGGAGTCGAACGAGGGATGCATCTGATGCGGGCTTTCCCAAACACAGATGCCTTTCTGGTATTGAAGAATGGAAGGACACTCGTCACCAAAGGATTTCCATGCAAGGTCTAGCTCACCTTCTGTTGCTTTGGCTAGTTCTGGTCTGGCCGATGTCGGCGGCAGACGAGACCGAGGACTTGAACGTATCGACATTAAAAGGCTGAGTCTTCGCCATTCATAAGCCTGAACGTGGGTTTGAGTTTGAGGCGACGATTCGAGGAAATAAGCAGGTCTCGCGTGATCCGTATCTCAAGGTTCACCGCGTGGTGTGGATGGGTGAAGTCTATGTCGTGACTAAGAAGGCCCTGACGTTGGGTAAGCTGGGGAATGGCAATCAGCCTTTTAAACTGTCACCGAGCGAGCTCAAGAAACGGATTGCCTAGGTCGGTGGTATCCCGCCGGACTGGCTGGCTGATACCCCTTTAAATTATGCGGAGACCTTGGATGTCTCTTGGCCAAAGCCTGCGCCGTAGGGGTGGAACAATTGGAAGAATGTGGGGCATTACCTTTGGGATCGCATTAATCCGAACGAGGGAACGTGGCACAGTGGCGTGCGGCTCGTGACCCATCTACTATAAACCTCGAAAGAGGGTTCCGAATTCAACACGCGCGTGAAGGTTACTTAAGCTTCCATGTATTTCAGATTTTTGTAGGACTACGCTCCAGTCACTTATTGGTGGAAACAGGCTGGTAATCAGGTGGAACGAGATGGTGCTGTGGGGCTAGCTGAGTGTTACATTCGGCTAGGCAGTGATTCCCTGGCGCGCTCCCAGTTGAAGCACTTGCCAATTTTACTAGCAAAAATCAAGTAGCTCGGTGACCTGGGGGAATTCAGTGTAGCACAGGGTCTTTTTAGAAAGGTGCGGATAGCTCAGCCTCACGAGTTGCATCTCATTGCTGGTGATATCTGTCGTTTGGATGGTAAGTTTAAGGACGCCATCACTTGGTATGAGAACGTGCTTATCGCTCCGAAGGCGTGGAATGAAGACCACGATAGACGCTATCATGCGCGGGCAAAAGATAGCATCGACATGATTAAGCGCTCTGAGCTTCTCGATATCTCAAAGCTGGCTGACGGCGTATGCAATGGATCGGCTATGGGTTATGAGGGGGCCTATTGAGATGGCTGCCACCGTGACTGGCGGACGTATGGATCAGGTCGAGATCACCAAGCACAAAGAGCAGTAGCATTACTCCGCCCTGTCGGACGTGCCTGTTCAGATCATTATCAAACAGAGCCTCAAAGAGGTGGACGCTACAAGTCGGGCGACGATCACGGCGGTCGTGGTGATCAATGCGACCGCCGCGGCTCTGGACGCGCAAGCGTGCACACTAAAGGGGCTCGGATTACCGTGCTGGCCGTTCTCGATCTTCATTCCGACTGGAAGACCATTGCCGTCACGTTTGGAGTCTTGTGTTTGGAGTCTTGTGTTTGGTGTGTGTGCTTGTCTTGCTTACTAAGGAGAGCCTGCGAGAGCGGAGTTGTGCGTTGACTCGTCTGGACCATTTCCTGCCATTTGTCCACAAGCGCAGGTTTCCTGCCGGACCTCCAGCTCGACTAGTGAGAATGGCGCACCAGCTTCTGTCGTTGGCGTTTTTCTTCGATCGGGCCACCGGAGCTGAGGGCAAAGCTTCGTCGGTGGTGTCGCAAGATTGGATCATCCGTGTTGGCGGCTCTGGCTCAGCGCCTTGTTCAAGCGGGTTGCTTCCTTGTTTTCCTAACGCTGTTTTTCATCGTGTGCTGGCCGTACGATGTGCGACAGCAGAATGTGGGGAAAGTGAGTGCTGGCTGGAGGTTTCGTGAACTGGATCAAACGATGGGCGAGCTGCACTTTTCGTCGGTGGTAGTTGGGACAAGTTTGCGAAGCGACGATCTCATTTATTTTGCGGGGGAGATTGGCGAAGGCATGAAGGTGGCAGCCTTCCGTCTAGTGCGGATGAACGCGACCGAAGCCATCTTGCGTCCAGACGCTGCCTTGAGCTCGGATCTTATCCAGGATCTTATGGTCTCTTGTTTCTGCAGGTGTTATTCACCTTGTTTGTGTGCTCATTCC
>Ga0213868_10000371_pt1 | contig 42118 bp, 31 predicted proteins | sample PICome_9_FD_160087 | JGI IMG/M metagenome (GOLD analysis project Ga0213868, IMG submission 160087) | Coastal seawater microbial communities near Pivers Island, North Carolina, United States - PICO127 | ecosystem: Environmental > Aquatic > Marine > Coastal | place: USA: North Carolina...
TTGAACGTATTGAGGATGATTTAGTGCTTTTACATAGTGCAGGCCTAAGCATAGCCTCTTCAAAAGCGTCTTTTGATATCACATCAAAAGAATTTTTAGACGTGATTACTAATTTTTATAAAAAACAGTCAGAAAGTTATTATAAGGCCCTAAATACTCAGGTCACATCAGAAAGTATTGTGTTTTATAAATTATTTATTAAAGATCATTCTATTTGGATCACTACTAATTATGGAATTTTTAGACTTGCTCTTGAAACAAAAAAAATATCTTTTTTCTATCCAGCACAGACAACTATTATTAATGTTGATGCGTCTAACAATCTTATTGAAGCAGTTGCATATGGAGGAATCATTATAACTCAGGATATTATAAATAACCCTATTTACAATTGGGACCTAAGGTTAAGCACTGAAAATAAGAATAACCCATTCCATATTACAGATATGGTAACCACTAATAATAATCTTTATTTGTCGTCACCCACTAACGGCCTGTATTCTTATAATTACAGCGAATTTAAGTCTCTATATGAATCTGGTGCTTTTAAAGAAAAGGAAATACAGTTTATAAATGCTTCTAAGACATTGAACAAACTCTATATCGCAACTAATTCGGGTAAATTATTACTTGTTAATCTTAATGATGGATTTAAAATAGAACAGGAGTTTGATAGATCTGCCTATAGTGGTAAATCTATATTATTTCTTGAATCGTATAAAGATGCGGTTCTTGTGGGGACAGAGCTAGGTCTTAATATAATTAGAGGCAAAAGACATCAATTTATTAACCAAGAGCAAGGCTTAAGTATGATTGATTTTAAGGCGGCTAAGGTCTTAGAAGATAAATTGTATATCAGTACCGTTGAAGGTTATTATACCTTAGACATGGATGCATTGACGAGTAACTTTAACCACAATGCAACCTTGGCGTTAAACCACATAAATGTGAATCAGTCTGAATATCTTAAAGAAGACAAAACATGGTTTACCCAAACTGCACCTCAGTTTAAACTGCCTTATAATCAAAACAATCTAGAGCTTCAGTTTGTTAGTTATAATCACCCATTTCCTGAAAAATTAGAATTTAGTTATAGCATCGCAGGCCTTGATACCACATGGAATAAAGTGGTGGACTCTAAGCGTATTAATTTACCTTATCTACCATATGGGGACTTTGAGGTCAACGTTAGTACTAAAGATCTTAATTCTGGTTTAATTACGCAGTCAAAATTGGCAAATATCACCATCTTACCACCATTCTGGAAAACATGGTGGTTTAATGTATTGATGTTCGTAATTACAGCATCATCTCTTTTATTTGTGTATAAAAAACGTGTTTCGGTAATTCAAGTTAGAGAAGTAGAAAAGGCTAAAATTCAAAAGCGACTTATAGAAACCAAGCTCGAGGCCTTGGGCTCACAAATGAATCCACATTTTGCCTTTAATGCTTTAAATTCTATTCAGAATTATATAATCGATAATGATGTTGATAATGCGTTGTTGTACTTGTCTGAATTTGCGAAATTAATTAGAAAAACACTCGATCATTCCTCGCTTCAATTTATAAGTCTATCCGAAGAAATAAGCTATTTACAATCTTATGTTACTTTAGAAAACATGCGCTTTAACAACAGGGTTAAGGTTAGCTTTGATTACAGCGACCTTGATATTGATGAGGTTCATTTACCACCTATGTTGCTTCAGCCTTTTATTGAGAATGCATTTGTACATGCGTTTGAAAAAAACCATCCCAAACCAGAACTAAGTATTTCGTTCTTCAGAAATGACAATGTTCTAAAGTGTATTATAAAAGATAATGGTAAAGGCATGGGCACCACACTATCGGGTCAATTACATCAGTCTAAAGGTCTTAAATTATTAAGAGAACGACTAAGTTTATTGGGCACCACTGCAAATAATTTCTTTACTATAGAATCTGAAAAAGAGCGAGGAACAACCATAGCCTTAAATCTAGATATCGCAGAATTTGACGATTAATTCTGTAATTAAAACGGCAATTGGTATATCTAAAGCATTAACTAATTGGTAAGTTAATTCATGTATTAATTGTATATTTTTACACTGCTATTAATAATTCTTTGGGAGAATTGTGAAAAAGGGGTCACTAGAAATAGTGGTCCTTTTTTTGTCTTCATTTTAAAATTTTGAAAGATTGCCACACAAATTTCGTTCCTAAGTAGGGTTTTGGTTCAAATGGAATTGGATTAGGCACAACCTGTTTTTTTTAAATCAGGTTAGAATTTATATAATCAAAATAACCCATTAAAAGAGAAATATATGTTTGTATCAAAACGGGTTATAAATACCACGTTATTAAAGATGTAAAGCTAAACAGAAGCATACAAATAACATAATTATCAAACTATACAAAACCCTTCGTTAAATTTAGAAACTACGTTAGTAAACAAATGTATGCTTCCGTTCGGAGTACAAAATATAGAACAATACCATTTTAGTAAATGATATTTATCATGTTCAGATTGTTATAAGATAATTAATTTTGTTTTCATCTTATTTCATCAGGTTATAAAGAGTGACTAACTCAATTTGAATATTGTGTTAAAGAGAGGTTGCAGTTAAGAAAGCTAGCCTCTCTTTTTCTTTTATTATTTATCAAGCTAATAGTTGCTTAATTAGTTACAAAAGGTCACCTAATATTTATGATAATTTATGACTTTTGATGATTTTTATCATATTATAATGGTTATTAACTAGCTAATTTCGCTTTAGCATTATTTTATTTTTAATTAGTTATTATATTATATAGATGCTAAAGAAAGAGGTTACTTGTGAGAGAGCGCCTCTTTTTTTTTGTTAGTCATTTACGCCGATGTCCTTATTATTTACTGCAAGTTAATGGGTGTATAAATAATTGTAAAACACTTACTAATCTTTATAAATAACTTATTGGTTTTGATGATTTTTATCATGTTTAGATCGTTATAAACTAGGTAATTTTGCTTTAGCATTATTTGAATTAATTAATAGCCATATAATGATGTAAAAAAGAGAGGTTTCTTGGTCGAATTACTCTCTTTTTTCATTTAATAATGTATCAACATCTCTCTATTATTTACTACACGTTAATAGATGCTAATTGAGACCTGATATTTGTAATTAAAAACCTTTAATTGAAAAGCTATAATTAGTTATCTAAAATTAAATTTTAAGACTTACGGTTTAGATACCTAGCCCTGTTTAAGTAGTAAACACTTTTGTATACCTATAATAAAAGCAAATAGATTGTGGTTTGTTGATTCCATTATTGTGCTTGATGCTCTAAAAACAAGCATTACAAATAACTGAGTAAACTTTTAAGGGGTAAAAATGTAGAAGATGCCATCTACAATACCATATGGTAAACGGGCATTAAACGACTTGATGATTTTCCAAAAGAATTAGAATTAGGCTCAAAACTTGGCATGAGATCTGAAAGGGAAATCGATTAGAAAACTGCAAGCGGATTTTGCATTAGGTCTGGTGAAAACAATTCAGATGAGGAACGTTTTGACCAATTATTAACCAATGACGGCATAACAGTTTAGCATACCAATACTTAAATATAAAATACAAACGAATTATAGAAAAAACTAATAAAAGTGTATTAGCACTTCTTTTTTATTAATAAATTCTACAGATTTTTATGTGAACCATCGCAAAATGCGGGTTTAGACGTATGTTTACAATTACATAAATATGCTGTTTTTGTTTCTTCTGCTACAAAAACTTTTGGGACAAAAGCAGAACCTTTGTGAGACCCATCGCAAAACGGTTGATTCGTAGATTCTCCACATGAACACCAGGCATAGGTTTTTCCAGCTTCTAATTCAACAGGTAGTGGTGTTTTTCCAGCAATAGTTGGTTTTTCCATATTATTTATATTTGATGTAAAGATAAATTTAATTTTTAGTTAATGGTCTAAAAAAGTTACGCGTTCTATACAACACTATAGCCGAAGTAATATATTTTAAATACGACCATAGCCTTGATAAGTATACTTTAAAATTTTAATAAAAAAAAGGACGTGAATTAACAGCGTCCTTTGATTTGATTTATTATGATTGATGATTTAAAGATTATTTATACCGTCTTATGGCATTCCAAGTGGTATGTCTTGTTTTATTAAAGCTTCTGGGAAAATGATTGTTTTTTAAAGTTCTCATGATTTCTATATTTTGATGGTTTTATTATAAAGTTGTTTAATTTTCTAAAAAATTTATTTGTAACGTCTTTTACTGTTCCAAACAAAAGCTTTTGTTGAGCTTAATTTCTGGGTAATTTGATTGTTGTTTAAAGTTCTCATAATTTCTATATTTAAATTGTATTATACCTAATAGACGACAGTAATTATATTTTGTTACAGTACTATGCATAACAAAGTATTATTTTAACAAATTTTAACAGTTTTCAAAAAATTAGTACGGATGATTATAATAGTTAAGAGTACATCCAAAGCGATTACCCTAGAAAAATAACCATTACAATTATATGGAGTGATTATTTTGTGAGGTAGCTTATAAAACACAGTATTAAGGCATAACCGATGTAAGAAGTTCTAAATACAGTTATAGTCTGTATAAGTATTCCGAAAAATATAAATAGTTTCAATACGATATTCCGCAACCTTCTCTCTAGAATTATTTATCATGTCGATATAGAGCTGCTGCTGATATGAATGACATTTATCATTTTGAACCTTCAGACAGAATACTATATTTGAATTTATATAGAGTGGCTATGGCAATTGCCTATATCCAATTATCGTGTGTAATTTGAAAAAACAGAATAGATGGCAGAGAAAACAGATGAATTAGACAATTATTTAGATAATCATTATATACATAGAAGTAATTGGTTAAGAGCTGCTGTGCTTGGAGCTAATGATGGAATTTTATCAACGGCAAGTATTGCAATTGGAGTTGCTGCTGCGAGTGATCTGCGAGAACCTGTTATTTTGGCAACATTAGCTGGTCTAGTTGCTGGTGCTTTATCAATGGCAGCTGGAGAATATGTTTCTGTAAGTTCACAAACGGATGTTGAAAAAGGCGATATCGAACGTGAAAAACAAGAACTAAATGACATGCCAGAAATCGAATTACAAAGACTATCTGAAATTTATGAAAAAAGAGGTCTGAAAAAGGAGACCGCCTTAACAGTAGCCAAAGAGTTAACGGAACACGATGCTTTAGGAGCACATATAAGAGACGAATTAGGAATTAATGAAATTAGCCAAGCTAAACCTATGCAAGCTGCATTTGCTTCTGGTACAGCATTTACGATTGGAGGATTACTTCCTTTTTTAGTAACGCTCTTTCTTCCCTTAAAAAGTATAGAATATTCACTTTACGGTTTTGCACTATTTTTTCTAATAATTTTAGGAGCATTAGCTGCTAGAACAGGTGGTTCGAGTATCGGAAAAGCGATAATCCGAATTACGTTCTGGGGAACCATCGCAATGGGACTAACGGCTCTAGTTGGTTATTTCTTCAATGTGAATGTCGGATAAAACGACATACAATACCGGATAAAAATAATGCGTATCAGCATACTGAATAAGATAACTGTAAATTAATGTTTGTTTATTTGTCTATTAAACCAAAGGGATGCACATTCGCAAGTACAGTTTTTTCTGTTTTACTTGCAAGTGGAGTTATGGCTTTTGTTTTATTAAACCATATATACTCATCAAATTGAGATGGTAATACAGTTTTAAAATAATGACTCATCAATTCGGTTTCTGGTCTATACACAACACCAATAGCGCGTTCTAATCTTGGTGTACTTAAAAATTCTCTCAAGTTTTTTTCTGCATGTTCAGCTCGTAAAGGCAATGTAAAATTAGTAACGTTAGTTTTATGACACAAATGCTCATAGCTTTCTTTAACTGAATCATTCACATTTATCACTTCCATATCTTCACCCCAGTTTTTAGCAGCTGCAACGGTTCCTGTATGCGTTCCAAAACCAACATTATAAGATTTAGAGCCAAAATGTTCCTTGCATAAATGGCCAATATTTATTTCTCCTCTAGCATACATTTCTGTTGCCAAGGCATTCCCAATATGAGAATTATGCGCCCAAACAACCGCTTTTGAGTCTTTACCGTAATACGACAGTAATGATTTTAAGGTATAAAACATATGAAAATCGCGTAAGTTCCAAGATTCTGCACCGCCATAATACATAGCTTTATAATACCGTTCTGCATCAACAACCACTGTAGCGTTTTGGTAGGCGTAAAAATAAGCTTGAGAATGGTCGAGTTTATTTTTATTTTTTAACAAATCAAATAACATTTTTAGCACGACTTTTTCGCAGCTTTCCAATTTTTTAGTTTTCACTAGTTTTCCATATACAGATGGACTAGCCATATAGGGCATAATGCAAGAATAGCGGACTTTAGCAAGTGTAGCCAAATCTGGATCAATATCTTCCAGATAGTTAATTACCAAATCAATCGAATTTTCTAAGCCATACAAATCCAGTCCATAAAACCCTATCGTATTATTGCGTTTGATGTTATATTTTTTAAGCCATTCCACAAAATCGAGTACTTCTTTATTTTTCCACATCCATTCAGGGAAACGAGCAAAAGGCATCCAATCTTGCGAGTGGTATTGGTTCCTTACATAATTATTAATTTGCTCTGCATCAGACCAATCTGCTTCTGAACAAACAAGATTGAATCCTTTTTTTTCTATAAGTGCTTTTGTAATTTCTTGCCTAGTAACATAAAACTCTGAAGTGCCGTGGGAAGCTTCACCCAATAGCACCACTTTAGCATCACCAATACGTTCTAACAACCCATCTATTGGGAATTTTTTAATTGTTTTAAAAGGAATGGAACTTATACCAATTTCGTCTATAATTTCATTTTCAGGATATATTTCTGTCCCTATTTTAGGAACTAGTTTTGGCTTTGGAATAAAATAATTATCTCGTAATGCTTTTGTAACGTATTCGGTTTCAGAAATACGTTCAATAGTTTCTAGCATAACATGTGACCAATCTGGTCCAACAGGCGCCAATAATTTAGCTCCGATTTTTAACTGTTCCTTTATGGTATTCGGGATTTCTTTAAATTCTGAAGCACTTAAAATAGCATTAAATGGTGCTTTTGCTTTCCATCCGTTTTCAAGTTCCCCTGTTTTTATATGTACGTTGCTAATATTTACATTTTTTAAGACTTCTAATGCCCAATTTGAGTAGGTTTTATTAGTTTCAACAGCATAGACCTCTTTATATATTTTAGAAAGTACAGCCAAAATATAAACGGAATCTACTCCAGTAATAAGAATTTTATCTTCTTCTTTTACTTCTAGTTGTTCTAACATTCTGGCAACTACAATAACTCTAGGTTCTGTTTTTTCGATGGCTTTTTCAATCCGTACATCTTCATAAAAATAAGGATGTAAATTTTCTGATAAAAAAAAGGCTTCTGGAATATCTTGAAAGGCCTCTAAAAGCAGTGTATTGCTAATGCCTTTGTCTTTTAATTGTTCTTCAATACTAATATCCTTCATCTTTCCTTGTATTTAAAAATAGTGATATAAATTTATTACAGAAAAATTAATTATAAAATGATATAGGTCATTTTACATGCCTTAACTACTTGCTAACTTTGGGTATTATTAACTTTTAAACTTTATTATTATGAAAAATTTATTTCTTTTTTTATTGGCTTTTGGTTTAACCACACCAGTATTTGCTCAGATAATTGAACTCGATACAGTGGTAGTTCGTCCTATCACATACAGATACATTTATGAAATGGAGGATGATGATGTCGACCAAAGCGTAAAAGATTTACAAATGAAACTTGGAAAGTTTGATGTTACAAAAGAAGAGTATTATAGTGATGAATATGATAGTTATTTTGTTTCTTTTTATATTCCAGAAGGTTATGCTGTAGCTACCTATAACCAAGATGGTGAACTACTTAGAACTATTGAGCGTTATAAAAATGTAAAACTACCTTTTGCAGTAAGTAAAGCGCTAACAGAACGGTTTCCTAATTGGGTTGTGGATAAAGACATTTATAAAGTGAGTTATTCTGAGCCAAAATGGGAATCTAAAAAAACGTATAAGTTAAAATTGAGTAATGGAAAGAAAAATATTAGAGTTAAAACGGATCAAGACGGCAATTTTTTATAAAGCTGAATTAAGTTCTTATTGAACCTATAACTATCTACTGAGCAAAAGGGATTATAAAAAAGAACATTGAATAAATTTACAATCAATGTTCTTTTTTTATGTTTTATCTAATATGTTGTATAAACTAAAAGTGACACATTGAGTACTACTAAAAGAGAATAGTTTTTCATTGAAAGCAACCAAGCGAAGTGGGTGAAATGTTACTAAAACGTATATCCAAATCGCTTAAAAATCTGCGATAAACCCAATGAGCCAAATGCAAAAACAATTATCCAACCTATTTGTGCTATCGATAAATTGGTTAAGAAAAGTGCTTTTGCTACAGGCTGAATATAATAAGCACCTATTGTAATGAATAACGATATTACAATAGCTGACCATACCCAAGGATTTTTCACAATTTCATTATTAAAAAAAGACACCTTTCTTTCTGCCATATTAAATACATTTAATAATTGTGCTAAGACCAAGGTGTAAAATGCCATATTGTTTATGATTTTAGATGATAGTTTAAGTACCAAGTGAGAATAAGCAGTTATACCAATAACAGCAGCAGTTATACAGAGCCCGTAGATAATGGTTGATTTCCATCGTTTTGCAGACATAATAACTTCGTTTGCTTTTCTAGGTGGACGCTTCATAATATCTACTTCTCCTTTTCCCATGCCTAATGCTAATGCAGGAAATATATCTGTAACAAGATTTAAAAATAAAATCTGTAATGGTAACAATGGTGCTGGCAAATTTAGTAACGCTGCCAAACCGACTGATACGACTTCTGCCAGATTACAAGACAGCAGATATACCACAAACTGTCTTATATGATCGAAAATAGCACGTCCTTGATTGATGGCTAATTCCATAGCAGTGAATTTATCATTTTTGAGAATAATATCTGCAGCTTCTCTTGCAGCTTGGGTTCCTCTAATACCCATTGCTATGCCAATATCTGCTTTGCGCAAAGCAGGAATGTCGTTAATTCCATCACCAAACATTCCTACAACATTTTCATTTGCTTGATAAAGAGATACCAGTTTTAATTTCTGCTCTGGTGTTACTCTTGCAAAAACTGAAGCGTCTAGTATTTTCGTTTTAATTATATTATTTGGTTCGGTTTCAAACTGCAAGTCTTTTCCGTGTATAACAGTATTTGAAACCTTGTTTTTGGGAAATAAACCTATTTCTTCAGCAATTTTTTTTGCAGTTTCAGGATGGTCCCCTGTCATCATAACCACCTTTATGCCAGCTTCTTTATAAACTTTTATGGTTGATTTCACATCTTTTCGAGCTGGATCCAAAAATCCAATAACTCCAATAAAAGTTAACTGTGATAATGCCTTTTCATTTTCTGGTTTTGTGTCGTGGCGTTTATAGGCAAATGCTAATACTCTTAATCCTTGAGACGCCAGACTATTTACACGATTAGTCCATTCTTTTTTATTTTGAAACACTTGTGGCTTGTTATCCTTGAGCAACGTATCACAATGCATTAAAACACTTTCAAAAGCGCCCTTTACGTAAACCGTAAAACACTTTTCAGTTTTATTTAATGTTGCCATTAATTTACTGGATGTATTAAATGGAATCTCTAATTCTTCTGGGTTATTTTCTTTGATTATTTTCGGATCAAAATGTAATTTTTTAGCAAATTGAATAAGTGCCTGTTCAATGCTGTCTCCTCTCAATTCTTGAGCATTTAACAAAACATTATTACACAAAGTACTGGTCATCATCATGGCATTAAAAGCTTCCGATTTCTCGAAATGATTAAAGTATGTACTGTCTTTGTTTTGTATCTTGTTAAAAGTTTTATCTTCAAAAACAAGCGTGTGTACTTGCATTTTATCTTCGGTAAGCGTACCCGTTTTATCTGTGCAAATAATGCTTGTTGCCCCCAAGGTTTCAACAGCTTCCATTTTTTTAATGATAACTTTTCGCTTGGATAGTTTTAGCATTCCTCTTGCCAAAGCAATAGTTGCTACAACAGGGAGTCCTTCTGGTATCGCTGCCACAGCTAGCGCTACTGCCGTTTCTATAATTAAAAGCATATCTAGACCTCTTAAATAGCCAGTAAAAACAATGAGAATTGCAAAAATTAAGGTGAGGTATATAAGCCATTTACTTAATGCACTAAGTTTTTTTTCTAATGGTGTAGGCTTTTCTTCAACATTACTTCCCATTTGTTGAATATTACCAAATTGTGTGTTTAACCCTGTTTGAACCACGATCGCTTTTCCAGTACCTTGCTCTACAGTTGTACCTTTAAATACCATATTTTTTCTATCAGATAATAAGGTGTTTTTAGATATCAAATTTATGTGTTTGTGTATGGCTATACTTTCACCAGTTAATGCCGCTTCTTTAATAGCTAAATTATCAACAGTAATGAGCCGAGCATCAGCTGAAATGACATCTCCTGTTTCTATTAAAATAATATCGCCAGGTACTAATACTGATGATTTTATGGTTTTAACCTCTCCGTTACGCAAAACTGTACACGCGACATATCCCATTTGGCGAAGGGCTTCAAGAGAACGAATACCCTTCAATTCCATTATAAAACCAATAATTATTGTAATTAAGATTACGATAATTATAGCTATAGTCTCAGGTAAATCATTATTAAAAAGGAAGGTAAGAACTGCTGCTATGGTGAGAATGAAAATTATTGGGTCATTACATTGGTCGATAAATATTTTCCATTTTTTTTTAGGTCTTATTTCAGCTGTCTCATTTTTGCCATATTTCTTTATCCGTTGCTTTACTTCGCTTTCAGTTAAACCATAATTAATATTACTGTTTAACTGCTCTACAACAGATTTTATTGAAATTGAATAAGGTTCTGACATGGTATTTGGTATTATAATCAATAACTAAGAAAGATAAAAGGGTAGTTAGAACCCACTCTATATATGGCTTGGGTTGTACATTAAAACAAAAATCACACCTTATATAATCTCAATTTTCTTTGCTTGTTAAGTTTAGCTTCTTCTTTTTTCAAAGGAATTATAACTGAATTCTTTGCGTGTATAGCTATCCTCTTTTTCTTCTTCAGAATTTGAATTTTGTGCTGATATATTTAAGCAGCCATGATTAATGGAAACTTCAAAATCTTTTTTAGAAAACCCAGGTGCTGCCAATTCCACTTTAAAAGCCTCGTCGGTTTCTTTAATGTTTAGCGCTGGTTCATTCAATTTACTGTTCCAAAAGTCATTGTTCCAAAGTTGATTATTCAGAAAATTGCCTTTGTCAAAAAAATTTGATGTAACAAGATTTCCCCAAGGTCTTCTTTTTCTAATTTTTACTAGTGACATAATTTTACAATTTTAAGTTAAATAATTTATTTACCACTAAATTATGATGAAACTAGAGTTATAAAAATGACCGTGGTCATCTAAATAAATGATTTTAATTATTTCTTCAATTACAAACTGATATTAAGAGAAACTTTAATCTTATTTAACTGATTACCAATTATTTTAAATATCAAAATAAATTTCTCAATCAATCCTTTAATTACTTTTTACTTCGTGAGCATTAACAATTTCCTAAGATTACGTGTAAAGTTCCACTGTTTTACGAAAACACCTTGTCTAGTAATCATGTCAATAGTCTGCCTATGTTTCTTGGTTTTACCTAGCGTAAGATTACTCGCTTAAGGCCTTGTGAGTCTTTCTACATCTTAAAATAAGGTTGAAACCCGCTTTTCAGTGCTTATGCTTTTTCTTAATGTACTATAACATTAGCAAGATTACGAAGACGGTAAAAAGCAAAAAAGCCCAACTTCTTTTCAGAAATTGAGCTTTGCTCTTGGCGGAGAAAGAGGGATTCGAACCCCCGGAGGTGTAACCCTCAACAGTTTTCAAGACTGCCGCATTCGACCACTCTGCCATTTCTCCTTGAGTGCCGTATCAAGCTATTTGCCTGAATGCGGGTGCAAATATAGAATCCTTTTTCGTTCTATTCAAATAAAAAACAAACTTTTTAAGAATATTTTTTACAGAAAATCTTAAACCTAATTAATTTAATATTGTGATAAAAAAACACATTTCAAAGCTTATTTTTGCAATAAAGATTTGATAAATATATGAATACCATTGATAAATTAAAGTGGCGTTATGCTACTAAAAAATTTGATACAACTAAAAAGCTATCTAATGCTAAACTAAATACGTTAAAAGAAGCATTTAATTTAACGGCGACTTCATTTGGTTTGCAAACTATAACTATGCTAATTGTTAGTGACAAAGAAGTACGAGATAATTTGGTCCCACATTCATATTATCAAAAACAGGTTGTAGAGGCTTCACATTTACTAGTGATTTGTATTAAAGACAACATAATTAATTCAGATGTGGTAGATTATTATAAAAATATAAAAAATACGCGTAATACATCAGAAGAGATTCTAAATCCATTTAGAGAAAGCCTAATTAAAACGATGAATGGAATGACTGTTGAAGAACGTCAAAATTGGTCGAAAAATCAGGCTTATATTGCACTTGGTAATTTGATGACTGTTTGTGCAATTGAAGATATTGATGCTTGCCCTATGGAAGGATTTGTACCATCTAAGTTTGACGAGCTACTTCAATTACAAGAGAAAGGATTAAAATCAGTTTTATTATTACCAGTTGGGTATAGAGCAGCTGATGATATGTTTGCAGAACTTAAAAAAGTTAGAAAATCAATTTCAGAAACTGTTATTGAATTATAAAAAATAAATTATGCCAGGATTTGAATTATTTGGAGATTTAGAGCGAAAAGAAGTAAACGATGTATTAGACAATGGCGTACTTATGCGCTATGGTTTTGATGGTATGCGAAACGGCCATTGGAAAGCTAAAGAATTAGAATCCGAATTACAAAACACCTTCCAATCTAAACACGTACAACTCGTTTCTAGCGGAACAGCAGCAGTATCTGTAGCATTGGCCTCTGCTGGAGTAGGCGCAGGCGATGAGGTTATTATGCCAACGTTTACATTTGTAGCCAGTTTTGAAGCTATTATGATGCTAGGTGCCATTCCTGTTTTGGTAGATGTAGATGATACGTTATGTTTAAACCCAGAAGCTGTAGAACGAGCCATTACAACTAAAACAAAAGCTGTTATGGTCGTACAAATGTGTGGTAGTATGGCAAATATGGACGCATTGCAAAAAGTATGTACTAAAAATAATTTGTTATTAGTAGAAGATGCCTGTCAAGCCATTGGTGGAAAGTATAACGGTAAACCACTAGGAAGCATAGGTGATCTGGGTTGTTTCTCATTCGATTTTGTGAAAACCATAACCTGTGGCGAAGGTGGTGCCGTAATTACAAACAATAAAGCGTATTATTTAAACGCCGACCATTACAGCGATCATGGTCATGACCATGTTGGTAGTGATAGAGGGGCAGAAACACATCCCTTTTTAGGTTATAATTTTAGGATTTCAGAACTTCATGCAGCAGTTGGTTTAGCTCAAGTAAAACGCTTGCCAGAATTCTTAGAGATTCAAAAACGAAACTTCAGTATATTGCGTGAGGCACTGTCTGAAATTCCAGAAGTTACGTTTAGAACCGTGCCGGAAGGCGGAGAAGAAAGTTGTGCCTTTTTAAATTTCTTTTTACCAGATCTAGAAATAGCTAGAAAAGTTATCCAAGGTTTTAAAGAAGGCGGGGTAGATGCCTGTTGGAATTATTACGATAACAGTTGGCATTATATTAGAGCATGGAATCATTTAAAAGACTTAAAATCATTATATCCAATTTCCACAGAAGTGAAAAAAGGTTTAGAAGATCTTAAAAATAGAGACTTTTCAGAATCAGATCATTACATCGCCAGAAATATATCTTGTTTAATAAAACTCTCTTGGACAGAGGACGAAGTTCGTGAAAGAGCCAATAAAATGAGCCAAATAATTAGAGAAACCTTCTAAAAGATAACAATGTATAGGTTTTGTATAGGTAAGTGTTTTCTTGAATAATGTGAAATAAATTAGCTTTGAAAAAAAATATTTATGAAAAATTTATTTGCATTATTATTTATTTCAATTACATTGTTTTCTAATGGACAAACTGTAGAAGATGATTTTGAAGGAAATGGAACAATTTCTACTTGGTCTATAGATGATTTAGAGATGAATACATCTTTTGCTAATCCTTATAAAGAAGGTATAAATACTTCTAACACGGTATTAGAATATAAAGACGCTGGAGGTCAGTATGCAAATATATTTTTTGATACTGCCTATGAATTTGACTTATCTACATATCAAACTTTTACTCTAAAAATATATGTTTCGTCTGCTAGTCTTACAGGAAATGAAAACAACCAAATTTCTTTAAAGTTACAAGACAATACGTTAGCTCAAAAATGGACTACTCAAACAGAAATTATAAAATCGATTGTTTTAGATGAATGGCAAACGATTACTTTTGATTTTAAAAATGATACTTTTTTAAAATTCAATGAAAACTCGCCTGACCCAGTAAATAGAACAGACTTAAATAGAGTTTTAATACAAATAAACGGTGAAGACAATAATGCTAAAGTAACAGCTTATATTGATGATTTTTTATATGACGGAACCATTACTGATAATAGCAATAATAACACTGGTGACGATCCAGTTTTTGACAACTTAGTATGGTACGATGAATTTAATGGCACAGGTGCTATTGATACCGGTAAATGGTTTCAACAAACAAGACCAATTATAAATGGAAGAGATTGGGCTAATAGTGAAATTCAGCATTATACGAATAGAACAGACAACTCTTATGTAAGTAATGGAACTTTAAAAATACTAGCAAAAAAAGAAACATATACTAGCTATGAAGTTTATACTAGTGGAGTTACCAAGGGTTACACATCGGCAAGATTGAATTCTAAATACGCTTTTACCTATGGTAAAGTAGAAATTAAAGCAAAAATGCCTTTTGGAGTTGGTACTTTCCCTGCTCTTTGGATGTTAGGCCAAAATATTACAGAAACTGGAGGTTATTGGGCGGCTACGCACGGTACAACAGGGTGGCCAGATTGTGGAGAAGTAGATATTATTGAGCATTGGGGAAACAATCAAGATTTTGTGCAAAGCGCGATGCATAATAGATCGAGTTTTGGAGGTACCGTTAATAAAGGAGGAAGATCAATTAATAATGCATCAACAGAATTTCATATTTATACTTTAGACTGGAATTCTAATAAAATGACTTTTAGTGTAGACGGAATAGTTCATTATGTTTATAATCCAGAAGATAAAAACATTCAAAACTGGCCTTATAATGCACCTCAATATTTATTGTTTAATGTGGCAATATTACCAAATATAGCATCCAATTTTACAGAGAGTGCAATGGAGATTGATTACGTGAGAGTTTATCAAAGTAATACCTTAAACACCAAAGATATATTAGCAAATTCATTTAAAGTGTATCCTAATCCTGCGAGCTCAGAAATTAATATACAGACTGATTTAAATATTGATAAGTTAGAACTTTATGATTTTTTAGGGAAGTTCATTCTAAAAGAAACAAATTCTACTAAATCAATAAAGTTAAATAACCTAAAACCTGGAATGTATTTGTTAAATATATATTCTGATGATTTTAGAACAGTAAAGAAGATAATAGTTAAATAATGCTGCATATCTTAAATCGAACAAAAAAACTCAGAATTTAATTATATTCTGAGTTTTTTTAATTTATATATGTTCTGAATTTAATATTTAACGTACTCAACAATTTCTAAACCGTAACCAATTAATCCAACACGCTTAGTTTGTTCTGTGTTTGAAATCAATTTGAGTTTATGAATATTTAAATCATGTAGAATTTGGGCTCCAATACCAAAATCTCTATTATCCATATTAATTCTAGGTGCTCTGGCTACTTTATTAGATGTTTGATGTTCCTTTAAAAAAGACAGTCTACTCAAAATGTTCATAGATTGCGATTCTTGATTGATAAATAATATAGCACCTTTACCAGCGTCATCTATTACTTTAAACATATCGTCCAATTGCTTATCTGCATTATTGGTAAGTGTACCTAAAACGTCATTATTAAATAACGTAGAATTAATTCTTGTAAGGACCTCTTCATCATCTTTCCATTGGCCTTTAGTTAAAGCAATATGCACTTGTTTATTTGTAGTTTGCTTGTAGGCTCTTAATCTAAAACTTCCAAAGCGTGTTTCGATTTGAAAATCTTCTTTTTTCTCAATTAAAGAATCGTGTTGCATTCTATATGCTACTAAATCTTCTATGGATACAATTTTTAAATCAAGCTTTTTTGCTACTTTAAAAAGCTGAGGTAAACGCGCCATAGTTCCATCTTCATTCATGATTTCTACAATCACTCCGGCAGGTTGTAATCCGGCTAATCTTGCAAAATCAATAGCAGCCTCGGTATGTCCCGTACGTCGTAAAACACCACCCTCTTTTGCAACTAATGGAAATATATGACCAGGCCTTGCTAAATCGAAGGGTTTTGTGTCGTTATTGATTAAAGCTTGTACCGTTTTCGCTCTATCGCTTGCTGAAATACCTGTGGTAACACCATTTCCTCTTAAATCTACCGACACAGTAAAGGCCGTTTCCAAAGGGTCAGTGTTATTACGCACCATCATGTTTAATTCTAACTCTTTACATCTATTCTCAGTTAATGGTGCACAAATAAGCCCTCTACCATGAGTTGCCATAAAGTTTATCATTTCTGGAGTTACCTTATCGGCAGCAGCTAAAAAATCACCTTCATTTTCACGGTTTTCATCATCAACAACAATAATGATTTTTCCGTTTCTAATGTCGTCAATAGCTTCGTGTATCGTATTAAGCTTAAACTCTTGTTTTACTTTTTGTGTCATAGTATGCGCCATCATAGTACAAAGATATGGCTTATTTTAAAGATTCTAAACAATTTACTTTTAAGTCGCCTTTCATTTTCTCATTCAAAAAGATATGACTAATAAAATAAAAAGGAAGCCCAATTATTAAACGTAATATGTTGGGTTTCTTATGGTTTTTGTTGATATGATTATAAAACTGAAACATATTAATAATCGATTTGATATAGTAAATAATGAATAATACTAATGCAACACTACTTAGTTGTATCGAAGGGGTCGCTACAGATAGTAATTTATTATTTTTAAGAACAAAGAATAAGACTAACAATATCAAACTAATTGTATAGAGAACTATAGCGAATTTTGAATGTTCATTATAGTTCTTTTTTATAGCTTCGGAAGTGTCATAAGTTTCACTGATATGTAAACCATTCTTTCTGAGTTCATCAGTTTGTACTCCTCTTGAATTTAGAAGTTCTATAGCGTGATATCTTATGTCCTCTTGATGACCAAGTGTATCATAATTATTGATAACATCGAGCAATTCACCATTTTCATGATCCAATAAAAATTTATAATCGATACTATTTTTTTCTTTGATTTTTAAAGCCTTCTTTAAAGGTTCTAAAACATTTCCAAATTCAAATAAGCCTCTATCTGCAGTAGCTCTTTTAGTTAAGAAAAACCCTAGAGGAAACATGACTAAAGTTGAAAACCAAGGCGCTATTATTGGGTTAAAACCTCCGTTTTTCGCACTATTTGTTGCGAAAATTCCAATGAAATGATAGGTTAAAAACAGAAGAATAGCGATTACCATAGGTAAACCTAAACCACCTTTGCGAATTAAAGCACCTAGCGGAGCGCCAACAAAAAACAATATAACACAAGCAAAACCTAAAGCAAATTTCTCATGTAGTGAAATAACATGTCTGTTAAGCCATGCTCTTGAGTTTTTCATGGTATTGTCTTTGGAAACAATAAGTTGTTTTGAACTAGTCATCGATTTAAGGGTTAAATCAACCATTTCAATCCTTCTTTTTGTGTTAAAAAGTTCCAAAACAGGTCCTGTGTAGCTAGAGTCAGTAGCTGTTTTATAGGCTAATTGCTTCTTGTTAAGCCCAGATCTTAATTGTAAAGTTTTAGAAAAAGTTTCATGTTCGTTATTATATTTAATAACGAGTGAATCAATGGTTTTGTTCAAACCACCAACGTCCAACATATTGTATTTATTAGTTTGAGACTGCTCGTCAAAATCAACATTATTAATTTTTGATAAATCAATATTTATAATTTTTGTTTCGAAAGTACTTTTTGCAAATGGTTTTCTATTCCTAGCTTTTCTATCTTTAGGAAGGAAATCGCTATAGTAATGACCATCACTTAAAATAAGTTTTAAAACATTAGAATCTTCATCACTAGCAAGTTCTCCAGTTTTAGATTTGATAACTGTAGCGTTAGTTCTACCATCATTTCCTTTTAAATGAATGGTTACATCTTTTAGAAATTGATCACGATCTCCATATTTCTCTGCAAACTTAATATTATATGTTCCGACAGAGTTAAATTGTCCTTCTGCAAGTAACATAGCAGGTTTAATTTTAGCTATGTTTCTTCTTAAATTATAAGAATTAAGTTCTGCCCATGGGATGATATTATTTGAAAAGAAAAAGGTTAAAATACCTAAGCCAACAATAAAAACACTAAGGCCTGACATGGCACGTTGCAACGAAATACCTGTAGATTTCATGGCTGCAAACTCATAATTTTCGGCAAAATTACCAAACACCATAATAGATGCTAGAAGGATGGTAAGTGGCAGAACTAGCGGGATAAGTTTAGGCATAAAGTACATCAAAAACTTAATAATCACCATGATATCTAAGTCTTTACCGGCCAACTCTTTTATGTAAAGCCAAATAGTTTGTAAAACAAATATCAGCATGAGTATAACAAACACGCTGAGAAAAGTTTTAAGGTATGTGGTTAGTATGTAACGGTCTAGTATTTTCAAACGTGAACCTAATCTAATTTATTGATGTAATAATCTTTGTATTTATTGGCATCAAAGGTAAATAAGGTTTTTGATAAAGGGGCATTTGTTTTAAAAGAATTAACAACAAGCGTCGTTTTTGTGCCGTTTTTACCAACTTGAATTAAGTTATAAATATGTTTCGTTTGTGCATCGATCCCCAATAGAAGATTCTTTATTTCTGAATTAGAATCGATTGGTATTAATTTTACATATTGAATTTTTCTACCGTTTATGTTTTGTGTTATATCTAAGCTATAAGAATATCCGTCTTCATAAAAGGACAACATTTTACTAGGAGTAATGGCATCGTTTTCATCATCATTATCTGATGATATGGTAACTTCTTCGTCTTCAGTACTTATAGCGTATAGTGTCTGTCCATCAAATAAACGAGTGACACCAAGAATATTTAATCTGTATTTATCAGCTTGCATTACGACATCGCCTTTGGTTTCTTGTTTTATGTTTTCTGAAGTATTTTCCAGAGTGTATTTAAAGTCTAATGAAATATTATCATAACTTTTTACCTTCTCTGAAACTTCATTCAATAAGGTGTTCGCCTTGTTTTGAGCCAAAGCGTTAAAAGAAATTGTGATTATTAATAAAATTAAGATTTTTTTCATTAAAAATTTATTTTTTCATTTCCGCGAAGGCAGAAATCTAATTATATTTCGTCTTCTAAAAGTTTATCTAAGGCCGTTAAATCTGGAACTAAAACTTGTCTTGCTTTACTGCCTTCAAAATTACCAACTATTCCTGCTGCTTCTAACTGATCAATCAATCTACCAGCTCTATTATAACCCAATTTCAGCTTTCGTTGTAATAATGATGCTGAACCTTGTTGCGCCGTTACAATAACTATTGCTGCATCTTTAAATAGTTTGTCTCTATCTGAGATGTCTACATCAAGACTTGTGCCACTTTCTTCACCAACATACTCTGGAAGTAAATAAGCATCAGGATAAGCTTTTTGAGAACCAATATAATCTGTGATTCTCTCTACTTCAGGTGTATCAACAAAAGCACATTGTACACGTATTAATTCGTTTCCTTGTGTGTAAAGCATATCACCACGCCCAATAAGTTGGTCGGCTCCAGAGCCATCTAAAATGGTACGCGAATCAATTTTAGAAGTTACTCTAAAAGCTATACGTGCTGGGAAATTTGCTTTTATTATACCCGTAATTACATTCACAGATGGTCTTTGTGTTGCGATAATTAAATGAATACCAATGGCACGCGCTAATTGTGCTAAACGTGCAATAGGAGTTTCAACCTCTTTACCTGCAGTCATAATTAAATCTGCAAACTCATCAACAACCAAAACAATGTATGGTAGGAATTGATGTCCATCATTAGGATTTAATTTTCTAGCTTTAAATTTCGCATTGTATTCGGCTATATTTCTACAAAACGCATTTTTTAGAAGTTCATAACGGTTATCCATTTCAATACAAAGTGAATTTAGTGTATTGATAACCTTTGTGTTATCTGTGATTATAGCTTCTTCACTATCTGGAAGTTTTGCTAAATAATGACGTTCAATCTTATTAAAAAGTGTTAATTCTACCTTTTTTGGGTCAACTAAAACAAATTTAACTTCAGCCGGATGTTTTTTGTAAAGTAATGATGTTAAAACCGCATTTAAACCAACAGATTTTCCTTGGCCAGTAGCACCTGCCATAAGCAAGTGTGGCATTTTTGCTAAATCTACCACAAAAGTTTCGTTGCTAATCGTTTTACCTAAAGCAATCGGTAATTGCATTTCTGAGCTTTGAAATTTCTTTGATGAAATTACAGAACGCATCGAAACGATGGTAGCATTTTTGTTGGGCACTTCAATACCAATAGTCCCTTTCCCAGGAATTGGGGCTATAATTCTAATTCCTAAAGCCGAAAGTGATAAGGCTATATCATCTTCTAAATTTTTAATTTTTGAAATACGAACACCAGCATCCGGTACAATTTCATAAAGTGTAACTGTTGGTCCTATAGTCGCTTTTATACTGGCAATACCAATTTTATAATTACTTAAAGTATCAACAATTTTATTTTTATTTTCTTCCAACTCCTCTTGATTGATGGTAATACCTTCAGTATCATATTTCTTTAATAAATCAAGTGTAGGGAATTGATATTTTGCGAGTTCTAAAGTTGGGTCAAACTGTCCGAAATCTTCAACTAATTTATTCGCTAGATTGTCTGTTTCCGATATTTCTTCCTTAACAGCTTCAACTTTTATTTCAAGTTCAGGCTCTTCTTCAATTTCTGGTTCAGGTATTTTTACTTCTAAAGGAGCAGATTCTATTTTTGCATTACTTGTCGGTTTAGATTCTGATTTTTTAGTTTTTAATGAAATTTCATGAGCTGATTTTATAGCTTCAGCTTCATCAGATAAACTGTTGTCAAAGGCGATAACACTATCTTTATTAAATTCTGAAAAGTCATCTTTAAAATCTTTTTTAGCAGACTTAAAAATACGTGTAAAGCTCTCGAAAGTCAACTTAAAGCGAATAGCTAAATAGGTTATCAATCCAAATAAAAGTAGGAGTACAGTCCCTATTTTACCAATGTAATCTTGAAGAAAATTATTGATTTCAAAACCAATAGTACCACCAAGAATATCATTTTTGTTTCCGAAGAATCCTAAAATAATAGATAGCCAAATGGTAATAAAGATGCCCCAAAACCAATGTCTTCTAAGTTTTGATTTATTGATATTCATTAAAACATAAATACCAGATAAAAAGATTAAACCAGAAAATATAAAGGATGCAACACCAAAACCACGTTGAATAAAAAAATCGCTTAACCACGCACCAGATTTACTTAGCCAGTTTTGAGTTTTAACGTCTCTAGAGGTGAAATCCGATAATGTACTTTGGTCTGCTTCACCTGTAAATAGAAAGGAAACAAACGCAATAAAAAGCAACAAACCAGTAATCACAAGAAAACTTCCTAATACCAACTTTTGTTGGCTAGATAACTTAAAACTTGGCGATTTTAATTTTTTTCTTGGTGCTTTTTTAGTTTTGGGTTTGCTTTTGGCCATTAACGATTGGTTGTTTAAAGGTTCATTCTTTAAAATGAGATTGTTATAGAGTGATTGTAGCAATGCAACAAAAATACAAATTACTAACGTTAACGAAACTTTATTTTATAAAATTGCAAAAGCAATCCGGATAAAATATTTACTTGAGTCAACTTCTATGAAAATCCAGATATTTTTAATTAAATTTTATACACTCTTGTATTTTAAAAAATCTTTGGCAGGTAAATAATTAGACCAATAATGCTTGCAAATACAGAAGCTATAAAAACAGCACCTGCAGCAATATCTTTAATTAGACCTATTTTGTCATGACGCTCAGGGTGAATAAAGTTGGCTATCTCTTCAATGGCGGTGTTAATCCCTTCGATGCTCATTACCAGTCCGATAGCCAAAACTTGAGCAATCCATTCATTTGAAGAAATGTTATAATAAAATCCAGCTAGTGTTACTACACTAGCTATGACGAACTGAATTCTTATACTGGCTTCAGTTTTTAAAAGTATGTATGCGCCTTTAAAAGCATACCCTACGCTTTTCAACCGATTTATTATTAATGATTCTTCTCTAGGCATTCTAAAGCGCTTCTAAAGCGGCTTTGTAATTTGGTTCGTCTCCAGTTTCAGAAACTTGTTCCGTATACAGTACTTTTCCAGATTCGTCAGTAACGATTACCGAACGCGATAATAATCCATCAAAAGCACCACTAGTCATAATAACACCATAGTCTTTTCCAAACTTTCCTGTTTTAAAATCAGATAGCATGATGACGTTTTCTAATCCTTCAGCGGCACAAAATTGATCTTGGGCAAATGGTAAATCTCTTGAAACACATAAAACTTTTGTGTTCTCTAATTCACTTGCTTCTGTATTAAATTGTCTAGTAGATGCTGCACATACACCCGTGTTAACGCTAGGAAATATATTTAGTATAAGTTTACTTCCCTCAAAATTTGATAATGTCTTTGTAGATAAATCGGTTGCTACAAGTTCAAAATCCAAAATTTGAGACCCTACTGTTGGTAATTCTCCTGATGTTTTTGCAGGATTTCCACCCAATGTTATGTTTGCCATTTTTATGTTTTTTATTAGAAAATCTAAAATAGCAATATTTAATAGGTTAATCTCACTAATTATCAATTTTGTTAAAAAAATTAAAGATTTTTATAGGGACATTACATTTGATTAAGAAGTCTAATTATCTAAAAAGCTATTGAATAAAATTTTATAATAAGTTTTATCAATTTAATTATAATTTTAAAAAATGTACCTCATGTTATTTGGGGTCTTTTAATTCTTAATTTTAGTACATTCATAAATGTCTAATAATAATTCACTAATACGTAAAAACTATAACAATGGATAACAACGGAAAACACAATATGAACGGTGACGCAAGTCAATGTCCGTTTCTAAGTGGAGATCAAAAAAACACAGCAGGCCGCGGAACAAGTAATAGAGATTGGTGGCCTAATGAATTAAAGCTAAATATTCTTAGGCAGAATGCAACAAAGTCAAATCCTATGGGAGCAGATTTTGATTATGCCGAGGCGTTTAATAGTGTTGATTTTGCAGCGTTGAAACAAGATGTTATCGATTTAATGACAGATTCACAAGATTGGTGGCCAGCAGATTATGGGCATTATGGAGGTTTTATGATTCGTATGGCGTGGCATAGTGCAGGAACTTATCGTGTTGGTGATGGTCGAGGTGGTGCGGCTACTGGAAATCAGCGTTTTGCACCTTTAAATAGCTGGCCTGATAATGGGAATTTAGATAAGGCGCGATTGTTGTTATGGCCAATAAAAAAGAAATATGGAAATAAAATATCTTGGGCAGATTTAATGATTCTTGCTGGAAACTGTGCTTTGGAATCTATGGGCTTTCCAACCTTTGGATTTGCCGGTGGTCGCGAAGATGTCTGGGAGCCAGAACAAGATATTTATTGGGGAAGTGAAACAGGATGGTTAGATAATGACGAGCGTTACGAAACAAGCGATGGTGATTTAGAGGGCCATTTAGGAGCCGTACACATGGGATTGATTTATGTAAACCCTGAGGGACCTAACGGCGTGCCAGATCCATTAAAATCTGCACACGATATTAAAATTACTTTTGGACGAATGGCTATGAATGATGAAGAAACTGTTGCTTTAGTTGCTGGTGGACATACATTTGGAAAAGCGCATGGTGCAGCTGATCCTGATGAATATGTGGGTCCAGAACCTCACGGAGCTTCAATAGAAGAAATGAGTACAGGTTGGAAAAACACGTTCGGAACAGGAGTTTTAGATGATACAATAACCAGTGGTTTAGAAGGGGCGTGGACACCACATCCAACACGTTGGGATGATGAGTACTTTGATGTTCTATTAAATTATGATTGGGAATTAACTAAGAGTCCTGCTGGTGCATACCAATGGACGCCAACTGCAGCATCAAATGCTCAAATGGCTCCAAAAGCTGGTGATGCTAATGGTAAACAAGCCTTAATGATGTCTACGGCAGATATGGCATTAAAAATGGATCCAACCTATTTAGAAATATCGAAACGTTTTCATAATGATCATAAAGCTTTTGAAGATGCTTTTGCTCGTGCTTGGTATAAGTTAACGCATCGTGATATGGGACCAATTAATCGTTATTTAGGACCTGAAGTGCCTAAAGAGCAACTACTATGGCAAGACCCAATTCCTGCAGTTACTTATAAATTGAGTGATTCAGATATCTCATCGTTAAAACAGATGGTTTTAGGGTCTGGTTTAACAGTTTCTCAATTAGTAACTACAGCTTGGGCCTCTGCATCAACATTTAGAGGTTCAGACAAACGAGGAGGTGCTAATGGAGGTCGCTTGTGTTTAGAACCACAACGCAGCTGGGAAGTAAATAACCCAGCGGAATTAAATAAAGTTCTTAAGGTTTTAGAAGATATTCAAAATAAATTCGATGGAACTATATCTATGGCCGATTTAATTGTTTTGGCAGGTACTGCTGGTGTTGAAAAAGCTGCTAAAAATGCTGGTCATCATATGTCTGTTCCGTTTGCTCAAGGTAGAGGAGACGCATCTCAAGAACAAACCGATGTAGAATCATTTGGTTACTTAGAACCCTTAGCTGATGGCTTTAGAAATTATATGAATTCAAAATTAAAAGTTGCTGCTGAAGATGTATTGGTAGATCGTGCAAATTTGTTAACATTATCCATTCCTGAGATGACTGTTTTAGTCGGTGGTTTACGGGCATTGGGAGCAAATTATGATGGTTCTGATTATGGGATTTTCACAGATAAGGTAGGGAGCTTAACCAATGATTTCTTTTCAAATATTTTAGATTTCACATATACTTGGAGCGCCACGTCTAGTGATGATCGTATTTTTGAAGGACGTGATCGTAGAACAGGAGAAGTGAAGTTTAAAGGTACTCGTGCCGACTTAATTTTTGGTTCTAACACAGAACTTCGTGCTGTTTCTGAAGTTTATGGCGCTAACGATGGACAAGAAAAGTTTGTAAACGATTTTGTTTCTGCTTGGACTAAAGTGATGAACTTAGATCGTTTTGATTTAAAATAAGATTAATATTAAATTAGCAAAGGGGACGCTTTCGAAAGACTCGTCCCTTTTCTTTTTGGACAATAAAATCATGAACGAAACGGAGTTGTTTTTTAGTGCCATTCAATCTGGTAAAATAGAACATGTTAAAGCCCAACTAGAACGAAATCCAGATTTGGTAAACACGAAAGATGCTAGAGGATTTACACCTTTAATTTTTGTATCCTATTTTGATAAGAAAGATATTGTTGAAAAGTTACTGGAGTATAATGCAGAAGTAGATGCTAAAGATGCTTCTGGAAATACAGCACTCATAGGTGTTGCTTTTAAAGGAAATACAGATTTGGCTTCTCTATTACTTAAAAAAGGAGCAGACATAAATGCTAAAAATAATCTTGGAATAACACCGCTAATTTTTGCGTCCATGTATAATCAAACTAAAATGGTTGTGTTATTGATTAAGCATAAAGCAGATTTATCTATAAAGGATAATGATAGAAAAATGGCCTCTGATTATTCTAAAGAAAAAGGATTTAAGACTATTATGCAGCTTTTGAAATAGTATTTAAAGTGTTTTATAAAGAATTTTGTAACGCCATCTCTGCTAAGCGAAGTCTGGGTTTTCAGCTTAACTATTATTAATTGTAAACGGTATAATTAGTATAAAAAGACTTACAATAATATACTTATAGTAAGTCTTGTCGCTACATGAGTTAAGAGTTTTTATATAATAAAAGAAATTAACAAAAACTTTAATATATAAAGGTGCCATTTATAAAAAAATTTATCTTTCTTGTATCAAAGAAAGTGATCAACTTATAATCGTATTTATTTTTATATCCTTGGGAAACATAAAATTACTCTGTTAAATGAACCAGTCAGATCTAGGTTGGTTTTTTAAATTTATAAGTATGTGAGAGAATGGAAAAATTTAAAATAGAAATAACTAAAATTTAGGTTCGGTATTCCGTAGGTACTATATTTTAGAAATAAATATCGTGGTAATCCGTGACTTAATTTTTTATACAAAAAAGAACAAACACACCTTATTTATTTGAAAATCAGTATATTGATGTTTTTAACTATTTTTTTTTCTTATTTGGTATCACTATTGTTGTCTATTAAAAAAAAGAAAAATGAACGTTCTCATAGTAGAAGATTCCAAAATATCAGTTTTAGGGATAAAAAAGATATTAAACAAACAGCCTTATGGTTTAAATATTCTTGAAGCTGAAAATGGCGAATTGGCGCTAAATTTATTATACAGCATAAAAAAAGACTCTGACTTACCAGATTTTATTTTGCTCGATTTGAATATGCCCGTTATGAATGGTAAAGAATTTTTAGCAATAATAAGAAAAGATAAGAGACTATGTCATATCCCTGTTACTATCCATACAACAAGCTCCAATCCTGTAGATTATTTTGAATGCAAAGCATTAGCTATATCCGGTTATTACATTAAACATATTGATTATAAAGTTTATAAAGAAAATATTATGTGTATTTCAAATTACTGGTTTAACTCATATAGAAACAACTTATGAAAGGTTTTATTTTTACCAATTTTTTTGACTTTGTAGAAGAATCTCATGGTTTAGAAATGATCGACGAAATGATCAAGGAAACCGACTTACCTACAGAGGGTGTCTATAGTCCATTTAATAGTTATGATTTTGCTGAATTGGTTACACTTTTATCTTGGCTGTCTCAAAAAACAAATGTTAAAGCGGAGGTGCTTCTAGAACAACTAGGAGTATTTGTTTTTCCATATTTAATGTGCAAGCACGCATATATTACTCAAAAGTATTCAGACCCATTAGATTTTTTTTCAGGAATTCAAAATCACATTCATATCGAAGTCAAAAAATTATATGAAGATGCTGACCTTCCAACTTTTAAGGTAGAAAACAGAACGGACAAGACGTTGACACTTATTTATATTTCATCAAGAGGTTTAACCTACTTTGCTATTGGATTAATAAAGGAAGCGTTCAATCATTTTAATGTCAATGGGATTGTAAACATAGACATGTCGAATCCTGATAATAAAGGGGTGAAATTAAACATTCAGATATTAGATTAACTATTGTTTTATTTCGAAAGCAATTATATTTTTTTTTAGCTAACTTATTCTTATGTCCGAAAGCTTGAACACAGATAAAATTGGGGTGTTAACTCGAGCTCTTAAAAGAGAGCGCAAAGCCAGAGAAATTGCTGAACAAGTAATTGAGCAAAGACTTCGAGAATTATACAATTCGAACATATTGCTTAAAAAAACGCTATTAACTGAAAAAGAATATCAAAAAGATATTATTGAAAATTTAGTCGATGCTTTCTTTGTTATTGACTTTAAAGGCAACATTTTAGACATCAATGTTGAGGGTTATAAATTAATTGGAACGAATGATTTAGAAAAACCAAAAAATATAAATGAATTCAGCACAATAAATAGAAAAGCGTTTGGTAAATTATTTAATAAGAATCGTTTTAAAGATAATGAGGTTTTATTATTAAACTTTATGAACCGAGATGGAAAGATAAAACATATTTCTATCAAGGCAAAACGTTTATATGATTCTCAAAACTTAGCGTATGCATACCAAGCAATTGTTAGGGATGTGACAAAAGAAACCTTGGCTGATCTTGTTTTGAAGGAAAAGCAGCGTATTTCAGACTTTGAAAGTTTGATACTGGCAGAATTAATTAGAAATCCTAATATTACCGATAATGCTGGGACTATCGTTAAATATATATCCGAATTTTTAGGTACTAATGATTGTGTTTTTTATGCAGTAGTAAATAATGATCTTGTTCAAATGGCTAATTCTTCCGGAATACGCTATGACGACGAAAACAGATTTCAAGTCCGAATGGGTGAGGGGATAGTGGGCCAAGTCGCAGAAACCAAAATTGGAGTTATTTGCTCAGACACACGACTAAATAAAGACTATATCGTCAATGACAAAAGGCGTTTATCTGAAATCACAATACCTGTTATTTTAAATGATAAGTTAATTGGCGTAATTGATGCTGAACATCCCGAAAAAAATTATTTCACGCAAAGCCATCTCGAGGTTTTATCGCACATTTCTACTATCGTGAGTCTTTATTTAAAAAACTCAATTATTGAACTTGAGAAAACATTTAAACAAAAGGAATTAGAAAAGACTCAGAGTAGACTAGAACTTATATTTGAAACTTCTACTGACGCGAAGGTCATAGAGTCTTTAGATGGTATTATAGAGCAAGTGAGTAATTCTTTTTTAGAACTGTTTAATTTACCTAGAGAAAGCATCTCAGAAATTATTGGCTCAAATTGCATAGCTGCTCGCGAGATGCTAAAACAGTTATTTGTAGAAGAGAGCTTGTTTTCTCTAAGAATACAAGATATTGTGGACCTAGGAGAAATTGTTTTAGATGAAATTTTAGAATTAAAAGATGGAAGAATCTTATCGCGAGATTATAATCCCGTAAAAAAGAATGGGGAGCAAATTGCACATATTTGGACTTATAGAGATGTCACATTAGTTATTAATTATGATAAAAGTTTAAAATTTCAAAATCAAAAATACAAACGTATTATTGAGAATATGAACATGGGCATTATGGAGGTTGATAATAATAATGTCATATTAAACGTAAACAATGCTTTCGTTAAAATGTGTGGTTTTAAAAACGATGAACTTATTGGTTTCAAGGCAAAAGATGTTCTATTTGGAGAAAATGAGCAAAACTCAATGATTAGTGAATTTGAAAGACGAAAAAATAATAAAAAGCTTTATGAGATAGAAATTGTTAAGAAAAATGGAGAGTCAAGTTGGTGGCTAAATAGTAGTGCTCCTAATAATGATATAAAAGGGAATAATATTGGTAGAATAGGGATTCATTTGGATGTCACAGCGATGAAAAACCTAACCTCTAAATTAGAAAAGACGCAGAGTAGACTCGAAGTTATATTTGAAAGTTTTTCAGATGCCAAGGTTATTGAATCAGGTGATCGGTTTATAGAATATGTGAGTAATGCGTTCTTAACATTATTTCAGATACCTAAAGAAGCTTTAGGTCAGTTAATTGGTATGGATTGCTCGATTGCTGGAGAAAATTCTAAAGGATATTTTGTTTCGGAAAATGAATTCATGGATAGGATCGATGAAATACTGCGAGCAAAAATAATTGTTCAAGGTGAAATTCTAGAAATGAAAGATGGCAGATATTTGTCTAGAGATTACACTCCTATATTTAATGAAGATAAAGTAATTGGCCACGTTTGGTCATATCAAGATGTTTCATTAAAAATAAACTATAATAAAAGTCTTGAGTTTCAAAACAAAAAATACAAAACTATTATTGATACCATGAATATGGGGCTCATGGAGGTTGATAATGATAATGTTATATTAAATATTAATGATGCTTTTGTCAATATGTGTGGCTACAGTACCCAAGAGCTTCTCGGGAATAAAGCAAAAGATATTTTATTAGGCACAACAGAACATGATATTATTAATAAAAAAATTAAATTAAGACAAGAGGGTATTAACGAGCTTTATGAAATAACGATTACTAAGAAAAATGGAGAGAAAAGGTATTGGGTTATTAGTGCTGCGTCAAACACCAATATTAATGGCGAAATTATCGGCTCTGTCGGTATTCATTTAGATATTACAGAATTGAAAATGCTAAAGGTTAAAGCTGATCAGTTAATTGTTGATTTGCTTGCAAGTAATGAGGAATTATCACACTATGCACACATTGTTTCTCATGACCTTAAAACACCTTTAAGGACTATTTCAATATGTTCTAATTGGTTGCGGGAAGACCTCGAAGACCATCTGACCAAAGATACACTAGATTATCTCGAAACTATTGAAGAGTCCATAAAAGACATGGATAAACAAATTACAAGTACATTGCAGTATTCTGAAGTTAGAAAGTCCAACATTAAAGAAGGGCCATTTGTTCTGCAGCACACTGTTGAATCAATTATTAATAATATAAATAAGCAGGCAGAAGATGGCATTGAAATCATAATCGATAAGCCTCTACCAAACATAAATATAAATCAAATAAAAGCCAAACAAGTATTTGAAAATCTAATTGGAAACTCCTTCAAATATAGAAGTGAGAATAAAAAATGTTTTATACACATTGATTGGAAGGAGAACAATGGGTTTTTTGTGTTTTCTATAAAAGATAACGGAATAGGTATTGATGCTAAACACAAAGATCTTGTTTTTGATGCCTATAAGAAATTAAATAATCGCGCCGATTCAAGTGGTCTCGGATTGTTCATTGTTAAAAAGATAATTACCTCTTTAGGAGGTGAAATTTGGGTTGAATCAAAATTAGGAGTCGGGACAACTTTTTATTTTACCATTTCAAAAACATAATCTGGCGTTATATATTATTTTTTTTCGTTTTGTGTGTCTTTTGTGGCTATGTTTTTAGTTCTCATATATCTTTAACAAAATCTAAAAAGACTTTTTTATGCAGCTCAAGATCCATATCAGGAGAAAGTGCTACACGAGCTATATAATCTTTATCGCCCTCTTTAGTCGTCCCCTGAGTAGATGTTGCAGGTATGGTCCAATAGCATCCTTTTAACTGCCCATAGCTCACGCAGTACTTGCTTTCATTGGGAATTTTAGTAATCATTAAATGGATTAATTTATGATTTAATGCTCTCTTATAAGATTCTTTTTCTTCAGCGGTATGTCCTTTAGTAGGAAGATCTAAAGAAAATACGGATGGGGTAAAGCCTTGTTTTGCTAATGCTTCTGAAACAAAATTGATTTTGGCTTCTGGTAACGTATCATTAATGAAGTTTACAAATTCACGTGTGTTCTTGTAGGCATCATGAATCCTCTGGTTCATAGAAGGTAATTGTTTGGCTAATAGTTCCATTTGTAGATGAGTAGCCTCGTTATCGCAAAGTATAAGATGTTCTTCTATTCTATCCATCAACCCTTCCATTTTTTTATTTCCTACACAATAGCCAGCCGTACATAGCCCGCCACTTGGAAATTTCGAACCACTAGCATATGAGATCGTCCTAACTGTTGAGAGTATCTCGCCTTCACCTAAAAAATGCACATTAGGACAAAATGTTTGATCTAAAATAAATACGGGATCTATTGCTATTGCACCAGTTGCAGTTTTACGGGCTGTACTTAAAACATCTTTTAATTTTATAAGATCCGGAACTTCAACTCTAGGGTTTGTTGGTATTTCAGCAATGATGTAAGCAATAGCATCTTCGTTTGCAATCTTTTCTAAAACGACATCAATACTTTCCACCATATCATGATCACCATCAACAGGTAAATCTACAACTTCCACATTATCAATACAAGCAGCAATGCGTCTTGCTTGGTCATTCGTGCCACCATAACAATTTGGAGGAACAATAAATTTGATAGCTTTCTCTTTATGGTTTTCTAGCGCATTGTGAATGAGGCCCATCATAATGGCATATTGAATAGATAGACCGCTAGAACCAACAAGTGGCTTTGTAGGTACACCGGTAATAGCCTTAATTGAATCTAAGACCAATGTTTTGTTGGTCTCAACATTACTGTTCAGAGTATCAAAAGAAGACTTTTCTACCAGGGCCTTTAAAGCAGCAAGACAATTGGCTGGAGTCATTGCAATGGTCTCTCTTCGTCTTACATGCTGAATTTCTGAGATATAATTTTCATTTTGTTCACCATGCACCAATAAAATACTTCCAAGTTTAGTATAAAGATTGATGACAAAGTCAATATTTGGATTGTGATATGAATGACCAACTTCATCTTGTTGTGAAATGAAAATGGTACTACCGTTAAACTCGGAAATGTCTGAAGGTTTATCGACATGCTTCAAATCAAATTTATAACCATAAATACGTCGCAATACGTCCGCATCAAAAAAATGGGGTAATTCACCCGTATAATTGATTTGGGTGCTTTTATTATCTAATAGATTTTTTCTTAGAATTGCTAAAACAGGAATCGTCTTTGATGAAAAACTGATTACATTTTCTGGTTTTAGATAATTCAAGTTGGCAATTCCCCATTCTAGTAAACAAGACAATGGGTGGCCTAATCGAATATAGTCGTAAGCAGTGGGTAATTCACTTAGTGCTGCTGGTTTAGAATTATTGTTGTTAAACAACATTTCAAACTGTTCTAAGAATTGGGTTTTGGCCAATTTTTCATCATAAATATCTAATCGATGTGTTGTTAGATTCAACCAGCTATTTGGTATATTCTCTAATACATCTTTAATATAAACTAACATTTTACTTGCTTCCATAAATTCTACCTTTAGATAGGCCGGTAATATACATTAATTAGATTTTTTTTAAAGTGTTACAAGATGTTTTGTTTTATTGTTCCTAATGCAAAGATAGAGTCTAGTTTCAATGAAATTAGATTGTTTCTCATAACCTTAAATTTTAATTCAAACAAAAAACCACCCTGCTTTCACAAAGTGGTTTTATAATAAAACTCATTTTCTTTTCAATTATTTATCAATAGAACCCATAACACGACTCATAAAACTATTTAAAGCTTCTTTTTTTGGTGTTCCCGATTTCGTCATTTTATGCACTTCAATAGCACCATACATATTGGAAATTAGTTCACCTATAACATCTAGTTCTTCATCTTTTAAAGATGGTACTTCAGTTAAAGCTTCTAACGTTTCAATAGTTTCAACCACGAAATCCTCATCGTTCTCCTCAATAAATTGAGTAAGATGTTTAATTACTGGTAACTTCATTGACTAAATCTTTTAAAACGTCAAACTTATTTGTTTGAACTTGATTCACAAATGCACCATTTTTAAAGGTTGCAAACGTCGGTAAATTGTCAACTGTCGCAAGTTTTCTGCTTTCTGGAAACTTTTCTGCGTCAGCGATAACAAATGTAATATCTTCCAACTCTGAAGCTAGTTTCTTTACTTTTGGTTTCATGATACGACAGTTACCACACCATGTAGCAGAATATTGCACAACTACAGTTTCGTTTTTAGCAACCAAATCTTGTAAATTATCTTCGTTTAATTCTTGTAACATAACTTTTAAAGTTTGATGTTATTAGTTAGCGTGAGCAGCTAAATACTCTGCTGTTGCTTTTGCATTGGCATTCATAGCATCTTTTCCTTCTTCCCAGTTTGCAGGACACACTTCACCTTTTTCTTGAACATGCGTTAAAGCATCTACTAAACGAATATACTCACCAACATTTCTACCCAAAGGCATATTGTTAATACTTTCGTGTTGTACAACACCGTCTTCATCAATAATGTAAGTTGCTCTGTAAGTCACGTTATCACCTTCAACTTGCACAGTTCCTGTTTCTTCATCATAAGTTTCATTAGTGATATCTAAGATATCTAAAACACTAGATAAGTTTCTGTTACTATCTGCAAGAATAGGGTAGGTAACACCTTCAATACCACCATTGTCTTTTGCAGTGCTTAACCATGCAAAGTGAACTTCAGGAGTGTCACAAGACGCACCAATTACGATCGTATTTCTTTTTTCAAATTCACCTAAAGCCGCTTGAAATGCATGCAATTCTGTTGGGCAAACAAAAGTGAAATCTTTTGGGTACCAAAACAATACTACTTTTTTCTTGTTGTTTACTGCTTCTTCAAGAACGTTTACTTTAAAAGTATCGCCCATATCGTTCATTGCGTCAACGTTTAAGCTTGGGAATTTTTTTCCTACTAATGCCATTTTATTTTAAATTTTATAATTAATGATTTTCTTTTAAGTGTGCAAAAATAGTATGCAGCTATAGAAAAGAGAACCCTACAAAATTTTAAAAACTTATTGATTAATAGTATTTATTTATGCTTGCTGAAAATGAGGATGTTATCCTTGTTTTGAAGATTTTAATTGTTTAATTTTTATTGAAAAAGCAGCAAAAAGCAAAGTCATAAACGGACTAATGATACTGAAAAAGGCATATGGTATATATGCAGTAGCACCGGCATAACCAAATAAAACTTTAGAGTGATAAGCTCCACAAGTATTCCATGGGATCAAAACTGATGTAACCGTTCCTGCGTCTTCAAGTGTTCTACTTAAATTTTCGGGAGCTAAACCTCTGTCTTCATAAGCCTTTTTAAACATTTTACCAGGAACAACTAAAGCAAGATATTGGTCAGAAGCGGTTAAATTTAAAGCTAAGCAACTTGCAACTGTACTCGCAAATAATCCAAAAGTAGTTGTTGCCATTTTTAATAATGATTTAGTGATTCGAGATAACGCCCCAATTGCATCCATCACTCCTCCAAAAACCATGGCGCAAACGATAAGCCAAATAGTTCCCAACATGCCTTTCATTCCACCAGAAGTAAATAAATCATTTAGTTCTTTACTGCTAGTTTCAACAGATGTGTCAACTGTTAAAGAATTCATTATCCCTTTATATGCGGATTCAAAATTTAAAGATTCAGCTCCTGCAATATTTACAACTATACTTGGTTGTGCAATTAAAGCAGCAACTCCTCCTAACAAAGCCCCTAGTAAAAGGGCAATAAGAGGTGGTGTTTTTTTTACTATCATAAAAATTATAATAACTGGAACAATAAATAACCATGGGCTTATATTAAAGGCACCATTTATGGCTTGTAATTTATCTTCAATTTGTGGTGTTCCTGTTGTCTCTATATTAAAACCAATAATTATAAAAATAATTAGCGTTATAACTATTGTTGGTATTGTTGTTAAAGACATATATTTAATATGCGAGAAAAGTTCTCCACCTGCCATAGCTGGTGCTAAATTAGTAGTGTCACTTAGAGGAGACATTTTATCACCAAAATATGCTCCCGAAAGTACAGCTCCAGCAGTCATTCCTATTGAAATACCTAAAGTCTCACCAATACCTACTAATGCTATTCCAACTGTGGCTGTAGTTGTCCAAGAACTACCAGTAGCAATAGAAATTATAGAGCAAATAACAACGCAAGCAGCTAGAAAGATTGTTGGGTTTAGTATTTGTAATCCATAATATATCATTGTTGGTATAATACCACTTATTAGCCATGTTCCAGCTAATGCTCCTACCATTAGCAAAATTAGTAGCGCTCCAGTGGTGGATTTTACATTTTCAGCTACTTCTTCAAGCATTCTTTTATAAGACACCTTGTTTTTAAAACCAACAATAGCAGCCACTGCAGCTCCTAGCAATAAAATAAATTGATTGCTACCACTTAATGCGTCATCTCCATAAACATATATATTATATGCTAACATTCCTACTAAAGCGAAGACAGGTATTAGCGCTTCCCAAATATTTAATTCAGTATTTTCAATGATTTTTTGATTTTCGATTTTAATTTCTGAAATATTGTCGCCGTCTTGCATATGGTAGTTTTTTTGTCACGTAATGTTACGCTTTTCATATAAGTTATGCAAATACTTAGAGATGCTTACATTTGCATTTCATTTTAAAATAATAAATGGACTCACTAACTCAGATTATTTTAGGTGCTGCTTGTGGAGAAGCTGTACTTGGAAAGAAAATTGGAAATAAAGCCTTGTTATTTGGTGCCATTGGTGGAACTATTCCAGATTTAGATGTATTTGTTGGCAACTTAGTTTATGGCAACAAAATAGATGCCATGTTGTTTCATAGAGGGTTTATGCATTCTATTGTATTCACCGTTTTAGCAGCTTTTATTTTTGGTTGGTTGGTGCATAAACTTTATAATTCTGGCAAACGATTATATTCAACAACTCAAAAAGATTGGATTAGGTTATTCTTTTGGTCGCTTTTTACACATCCTATTTTAGACTGTTTTACACCTTATGGGACACAGTTATTTGCACCTTTTAGTAGTTATCGGGTAGCATTAAATAATATTGCGGTTGCAGATCCAGCATATACTTTACCCTTTTTAATTTGTATGATCGTTTTGATGTTTTATAGAAGAACTTCATCTCAGCGACGGTTATGGTTAAAGATGGGGATTGGTATTAGCTCCATATATATGATATTCACTCTAGGAAATAAATTATATATAGATTCTGTTTTTAGAAAATCTTTAAAGCACAGCGAGATAAGTGTCATGCGATTTAGTACACAACCAGCCATTTTTAATAACATATTGTGGTATGGTATTGCAGAAACAGAAGCCTCCTATTTTGTTTCTGATTATTCATTGTTAGATTCTAAAAGTCGCTTTTTAAACTTTACAGAAGTACCCAAACGGCGGGATTTAAAACCTTCAGAATATAAGGATATTCAAGGTTTAGCATGGTTTAGTAATCAGTATTACAGTGTTCATAAACTTAATGAAAACGAATTCCAATATAACGATTTGCGTTACCCACTTTTAGACATAGATAACCCAAATTCTTCTGTATTTAGTTTATTGCTCTATAAAGATGAAAATAGATTAAATATGAAACCATTTACACCTAAATTTGAAAGTTTAGGTAAAGTTTTTAATTCCTTGTGGGAACGTATTAAAGGGATTTAATCAGTTCTTATTTAGAATCTAATATATTTAGTTCTTCCATACATTGGCGCATCATTTGGTACGTTCGTTCAATATCGGCATCTAATCCAATAGAAAAACGAATTAGCCCATCGCTTAAACCCATTTCTTTTTGTTCATCTTCGGGAATCTCAGAAGAAGTAGAACTGCCAGGAGCACTAAATAATGTTTTATAAAAACCAAGACTAACAGCTAGATATCCTAAATTTCTATTTTGCATCAATTCCATCAATTCGTTTGCTTTTTCTAAAGAGCCAACGTCAATAGTTAGCATGCCACCATATCCATAAGCCGTATTCATCATGTTTTTGAATTGCTCGTGAGAAGGATGAGATTTCAGTCCAGGATAAACCGTTTTCAAACCATCTGCTTCAAATTTATTGGCTAAATACAATCCATTTTTACTATGTTGTTGTATTCTTATATGAAGTGTTCTTAGGTTTTTTAATATCGAAGCAGCCCTCAAACTGTCCATGGTTGATCCTAATAGCATGGAGGCACCATCGTTTACGTTTCTTAATTCGTTTATAAAGTCTTGCGTACCACAAACCACTCCGCCAACAGTATCACTTGAGCCATTTATGAACTTTGTTAAACTATGAATCACAATATCTGCACCTAGAGTAGCAGGTGAAATTGATAAAGGAGAAAATGTATTGTCGACTACTAATTTTAAATTATGTTTTTTGGCAATTTTTGCTAAGCCCTTAATATTGGCAACTTCTAAAAGAGGATTACTTACAGATTCACAAAATATAATCTTCGTGTTTTTGGTTATTGAGGCTTCAACAACATCAAGTTTCGTGATGTTAACAAAACGTGTTTCAATATTAAACCTTGGTGTGAAATTTTTCAGAAAAGCATAAGTTCCGCCGTAAATGGTTCTACTTGAAATAATATGATCTCCTGCGCCACATGACTGCAATATTACAGGCGTGATAGCACCCATTCCTGAGGCTGATACATTAGCAGTTTCTGTGCCTTCCATGGCAGCCAAGGCTTCCCCTAAATATAAGTTTGAAGGTGTAGAATGACGAGAATATAGGTAGCAACCATCTGCATTTCCTTCAAAGGTATCAAACATGGTTTTTGCTGATAGAAATGTGTAAGTTGATGAATCTGATATTGAAGGATTAACACCTCCAAATTCCCCAAAATACTGTAAGTCTTGAATATTATTCGCGGGTTTAAATGCCATGGTTATTCTATTTTGTTTAATACAAAATTCATGTATTTTAGATTAAAAAACAATTATTAGTTTATGTAATAGAAAATAAAACTATTTTATATTATATTTATAGTTTAAACAACATGTTTAAGTTCATTTTTAAACATTTCAATGAAATATTTTCAATTATGATATTTGATACCACGGATAAAAAACTACTAGAATACCTACAAAAAGATAGTAAGCAAACCAATAAAGAGCTTTCAAATAAGTTGGGTTTATCTGTTACTGCCGTTTATGAACGGATAAAAAAACTTGAAAAAGAGGGATATATTGATAGCTATATAGCGGTTGTCAATAAAGAAAAGGTTGATCGGAATTTTGTTGTGTTTTGCCATGTTAAACTGATTCAGCATAGTCAAGAATTTGTTGTAAGTTTTGAGAGAGAAGTGAAGCGTATAGATGAAGTTCTTGAATGCTATCATTTAAGTGGCGATTACGATTACCTTCTTAAAGTTATTGTAAAAGATATGGCAGCCTTTAGAGAGTTTATGGTAAAAAAACTGACAAGTATAAATCATATTGGAAGTACACATAGCATGTTTGTAATCAACGAAGTAAAGTATAGTAATACTATTAATTTTTAAATGAATTCAATTGTACATAAAGGCTTAGAGTTTTTTATCATTTTTATAGTGATACCAACAAGTTTTGCATTAAGCTTTTCACCTTGGGTTAAATTGGGTGTTGGCTTTTTTGGATTTAAGCGCTTAACTAAGTGAAGGTGTGAAACTTGTTTTGAATTATCCTTTATCTTGATTACCCAAAATACTTAAAAACTAATTTTAATAAACTCATTTTACCTTTGTAGGGTGCATATCTAAAAGAAGGATCAAACCAGTTTCCTCGTTTTACAATGGGTTTCGTGTTTGAGAAGGTATTAAAACCATGTTTACCATGGTATTTGCCCATGCCACTGGCTCCAACACCTCCAAATGGTAATCTGTGATTTCCAAAATGAATTAGTAAATCATTTATTACACCACCACCAAAACTATATTTTTCAATGGTCGATTTAATAAAAGAGGTTTTGTTTGAAAAGACATAAAGTGATAGAGGTTTCTCTAGATTCCATATAATGTGTTCAATATCTTCTTCAGTGTCATAACTTAAAATTGGCAAAATAGGACCAAATATTTCTTCTTGCATTAATTGACTATTCAAACTAGGTTGATCAACTAAGGTGGGCGAAATGTAGCATTCGTTCACATTAATTTTACCACCAAAGACAATGTTAGAATCCTTAAGTAAGGTTTCAAGTCGTTTTGTATTGTTTTTATTGACGATCCGTGGGAAATCTGATGAATTTTCAGGATTCTCGCCATATTGCTTATTAATCTCAGTTTTTAATACAGCAATAAGGTCTTGTTTAATATTAGATTTTGCTATTACATAATCTGGTGCAATACAGGTTTGCCCGCCATTTAAAAGTTTACCCCAAACCAATCTTCTGGCCACAAGTTTTAAATTTACCGAATCGTCAATAATACAAGGCGATTTTCCACCAAGTTCTAATACAACAGGCGTTAAGTGTTTGGCTGCAGCTTGTGCTACAATTTTTCCAACTGTTGTACTTCCAGTAAAGAAAATATAATCCCATTTTTGGGCTAATAATTCTGTCGATATCTCAACGCCACCTTCAATAGACGTTGCTAGAGTTTCAGGGAAAACGTTTTTAATTATTCGCGTAATTAATTTTGAAGTGTTTTCGGTTAGTTCGCTAGGTTTAATAATAACAGTATTTCCTGCTGCTATAGCCATAATGAAAGGTTCCATAGCTAATAGAAATGGATAATTCCATGGAGCTATTATAAGTACAGTACCAAAAGGTTCTTGGTATAAATAATCTTTTGATGGGAACGTTAATAATGAAGATTTAATACGTTTTGGTTTGGCCCATCTTTTTAGATTTTTTATCGCGAAATTCAATTCAGAAATAACAATTCCAAATTCACTTAGGTACCCTTCAAATTCAGATTTTTTAAAGTCTTTATTTAAAGCATCAATAACAGCTTGTTCATTGGCAAAAATTTCAACTTTTAATGCTTTTAAAAGAGATAGTCTATAATCTAAATCTTTTGTTTTTTGAGATTTAAAAAATTTGCGTTGTCTACTAATTATGTCGGGTATGGTATTCAATACTAAAGCTTTTTTCTAAAGGTATTCAAATTATACCAATTTAATTTTGAAATGTTGTATAAATAAATTGAATTATTTTTAGTTAGAATAAGGCAAAAAATAAAAGCATAGCCATAGTTATGGTATTGTTTTTTAACGAAATTATAGCTAAAAAGAACGAATTTATATGCGACATTTTAAGGTTAAATAGGTATTAAACTAAACAAGCGTTCCAAATGGCATCATTTGGTAACGGGGCATCAATTGAAATAGGTTCTTTTTTTACTGGATGAATAAATTCAATATGTCTTGCATGCAAACTTATACTTGCATCTTTATTGCTTCTATCAAAACCATATTTTAAATCGCCTTTAATTGGACATCCTATATTTGATAATTGTACTCGTATTTGGTGGTGTCTACCTGTTTCCAAATTAACTTCAAGCAAAAAGTAGTTATCTAATTTTTTTATGACTTTGTAATGAAGAATAGCTTTTTTACTTTCGGAAACTTCTTTTGAATGGGCTTTTGATTTATTGTTTTTCGGGTTTTTTATAAGCCAATTTATGAGGGTATCGTCATGTTTTGAAGGTTCGTTTTTTACAATCGCCCAGTATGTTTTTTTTATTTCTTTTGAAAAGAATAATTTGTTAAGCCTAGGAAGTACTTTGCTTGTTTTTGCAAAAATAACAAGACCAGTGGTAGGTCTGTCTAAGCGGTGCACAGTTCCTAAGTAAACATTTCCTGGTTTGTTGTATTTGTCTTTGATATATTCTTTTACAACATCACTAAGTGGTTTATCACCTGTTTTATCACCTTGTACAATATCACCAGCTCTCTTATTTACGATAATGATGTGATTGTCCTCATAGAGGACTTGTAAATTAGATTTGTTAGAAAGTATTTTAGACATCTAAAAAATCTAGATTAATATTTCTCACTCTCATTAGGGAAATCAGAACTTTTTACATCATCTACATATTGCGAAATAGCGGTAGTCATATCTTCATATAAATTCATATAGCGACGCAAAAAACGAGGATTAAACTCATGAGTCATTCCAAGCATATCATGCAGTACTAAAACTTGCCCATCTACATCTGGTCCAGCTCCAATACCTATAATTGGGATACTTACACTTTCTGCTACTTGCTTAGCTAGTTTTGCTGGTATTTTTTCTAATACAATGGCAAAACATCCTACTTTTTCAAGCATTTTGGCATCTTCAATTAAATCTTCTGCTTCTTGATCTTCTTTTGCTCGTACCGTATAAGTTCCGAATTTATAAATAGATTGTGGTGTTAATCCTAAATGCCCCATTACAGGGATACCGGCGTTTAAAATACGTTTTATAGATTCTTTTATTTCACGTCCACCTTCCATTTTAACAGAATGTGCTCCGCTTTCTTTCATTATTCTAATAGCTGAGCGTAAAGCTTCTTTTGGATCACTTTGGTAACTTCCAAAAGGTAAATCGACAACAACTAAACATCTGTCAATAGCGCGAATTACAGAAGAGGCATGATAAATCATTTGATCTAAGGTAATTGGTAGCGTAGTTTCATGTCCTGCCATAACATTACTTGCAGAATCGCCTACAAGAATAACATCAATACCAGCTCCATCAACAA
>Ga0213868_10000372_pt1 | contig 42109 bp, 46 predicted proteins | sample PICome_9_FD_160087 | JGI IMG/M metagenome (GOLD analysis project Ga0213868, IMG submission 160087) | Coastal seawater microbial communities near Pivers Island, North Carolina, United States - PICO127 | ecosystem: Environmental > Aquatic > Marine > Coastal | place: USA: North Carolina...
AATAATAATGAGGTATTCGTATTTAATGGCTGGATGTTTTCATCAAGTCCATCAATTACTCCATTTGATCATCCAGTATATGATGTTTGGCTTGTTAAATGCTATTAGACTATAGTATCTTTATCTAACCAGCTTACGTTAAAATCAGAATTAATAAATTTTTTATGATTTAAAAGCTTTTTATGGAGAGGAATAGTTGTGGTAATTCCCTCTATAACAAATTCATCTAGGGATCTGTTCATTCTTTGAATTGCCTCAGTCCTATTTCTTCCATGACAGATTAGTTTGCAAACCATACTATCGTAATAAGGTGTAACTTTATATCCTTGAAAAATAGCTCCATCTACTCTTGTTCTAAAACCAGATGGTTGGTGGCACATACCTATTGTTCCTGGTGAAGGTTGAAAATTCTTACTTGCATCTTCTGCATTTATTCTACATTCAATTGCATGGCCTCTTGGATTTATATCACTCTGTTTCAGTGCTGTTTCTCCAGAAAAAGCAATCCAAATTTGTTCCTTAATAATATCAATGCCAGTTACCATTTCTGTTACAGGATGTTCAACTTGCACTCTTGTATTCATTTCAAGAAAATAAAATTTTCCATCCTCATAAATAAATTCTACAGTTCCAGCACCCATATATCCAATTTTTGCAACCATCTTCACAGTTCTTTCAAATAAGTCTTTTCTTATTTCATCATTAAGAACAGGGCTCGGTGTTTCCTCAATTAATTTTTGATGTCTTCTTTGAACAGAACAGTCTCTTTCATGAAGGTGAACAACATTATTTTTACCTGCTAAAATTTGAACTTCTATATGTCTTGGATTTTGAAAAAACTTTTCAATATAAACTTCATCATTGCCAAAATATTTTTGTGCTTCTGATTTTGCAGTAGAAAACAAAGTTTCAAATTCTTCCTCTTTGTATACAATTTTCATACCTTTTCCACCACCACCACCTGATGCTTTGATTAAGACAGGAAATCCAATTCTTTTACAGAGTTCTTTAGCTTGAGCTATATCAGTAACACCTCCCTCAGATCCTTCAATTACCGGTAAACCATTTTCTTTAGCAATTCTCTTTGCTTGAATTTTATCCCCCATCATTTCTATATGTTTTGATGATGCGCCAATAAAACTTATTTTATTTTCTTCAAGAATTTTTGCAAAACTAGCGTTTTCAGATAAAAATCCATAACCAGGATGTACAGCGTCAGCATTAGTAAGTTCTATCGCGGACATTAAATTAGGAATATTCAAATAACTGTTTGCAGGTTGGTGAGATCCTATGCAAACACTTTCATCTGCCATTCTTACGTGCATACTTTCTCTATCAACATCAGAATGAACAGCTACTGTTGCTATTCCCCATTCTTTGCATGCTCTAATAATTCTAACTGCAATTTCCCCACGGTTTGCAATTAAGATTTTTTTAAACATTTGTTTATTCTAGAATAATAATAGTTTGACCAAACTCGACAGGGTGACCATCTTCAACACAAATTTCTTTCACAACACCATCAGCAGTTGATGGTACATGATTCATTGTTTTCATCGCTTCAACAATCATAATGGTATCACCTTTTTTAATTTTTTTTCCTACCTCAACAAATTTTTTAGCCCCAGGTTCTGGCGCGTGGTAAGCTGTTCCGATAATTGGTGAAGTAATTTCGGTACCGGATTTAACATTAGGTTTTTCAGAAACATTTTCATTCCCAGTACTAATATTTGCTGATGTTACAGTTGGTTGATTGCTTATTGATACATTATTTTTTGAAACCTTAATCTTGGTGTCTTTTTCAGTAATTTCGATTTCAGTAAGATTAAACTCTTCCAAATAGTCACTTAATTCTTTGATAATGCTTTTATCTATTTTCATTTTTTAAAATCTTTTCTATTGAAATTATGGCCAAAATATAACCTTCAACACCTAATCCAAAAATTCCTCCTGTAGCTATGTCGCTTATGAGAGATTTATGTCTAAATTCTTCTCTTTTATATATGTTTGATATGTGCAACTCAATTATTGGTTTTTTGAATAGATCAAGGGCATCTCTAATTGCAACTGAGGTGTGTGTAAAACCTGCAGCATTAATTATCATCCCATCGTATTTTTTTCTAGCATCTTGAATTAAAGTTACTAACTCACCTTCAATATTTGATTGAGCAAATTCTAATTCAATACCAATTTTGTTAGACTCTTTTAAACAGTTTTCTTTTAATTGATCAAAAGTAGTAGAGCCATATTGTGATTGTTCTCTTTCACCTAATAGATTAAGATTTGGACCATTAATAATAATAATTTTATTATTCATTCAATTCTTATATACGATGAAAAAAATAAAAAAAATAAAAATTAAAGTGAATGGTAAATTTAAGTCTGTACCAGAAAATTATAAGATTTCAGATTTAGTAAAAGATCTTAAGATTCCTTTAAAAAAAGTGGCAATTGAACTCAATCAAGAGATAATGGATAAAAAGAAAATTAGTAAAATTGTTCTAAAAAAAGATGATAAAATGGAGATAGTTCATTTTATTGGGGGAGGTTAAATGAAAAATGATAAAATAGTTATTGCAAATAAAAAATTTAATTCTCGATTAATCGTAGGTACTGGAAAATATAAAAGCATGTCAGAGTGCGCAATGGCTATTAAACTTTCTGGAGCTGAAATTGTAACTGTTGCTGTTAGAAGAGTAAATATAACTGATAAAAAAAAACCTCTTCTTATGGATTATATTGATCCAAAGAAAATCACTTATTTACCAAATACAGCAGGATGTTTTACTTCAGAAGAAGCTTTGAGAACGCTCAGACTAGCAAGAGAAATTGGTGGTTGGAAATTAGTTAAACTGGAAGTTTTAGGGGACAAACAAAACTTATTTCCAGATATGATTGAAACTTTAAAATCAACAGAGGTTTTAGCTAAAGAAGGTTTTAAAGTTATGGTTTATTGTAATGATGATCCGCTCATGGCAAAACGTTTAGAAAACTCAGGTGCAGATGCGATAATGCCGTTAGCTGCTCCTATTGGTTCTGGTTTAGGCATTCAAAATAAAACAAATATTCAAATTATCAGAAATCAAACCAAATTACCTCTGATCATTGATGCAGGTTTGGGCCAAGCATCAGATGCAACTATTGCAATGGAGTTAGGTTGTGATGGTGTTTTAGTTAACACTGCAATTGCTAAAGCAAAAAAACCATATGATATGGCTCTTGCCTTTAAGAATGCCGTAATTGCTGGGAGACAATCTTTTTTAGCTGGACGTATTAATAAATATTTATACGGAAATGCATCTTCACCAAAAACAGGAATTATTAAATAGTTGCTGTTTTTTTTACAAACTTCTTTTTAAAGTAAGGTTTCTTTTTAAAAGGTTTTTTGTGAAATTTTTTAGCCTCTTTGTTATCAGTAATTTTATCCTCTTTAATTTGTATTTCTAAATTTTTTAATTTTTCAAAATGTTCAATCAGCTCAATTGTTTTTTTTGATTTATTTTGAATATTAATAATATACTCTGGAATAATAAGTGTAGGATCACTAATAATATCTATTGTCATTTTATTTTTCTTTTCAAAATAAGTTAAATCATCAACAAAATTTTCTTTTAAAAAATCTGAGATTTTTTCACAAACTCTAAGCTCAACAAATTTAGCTTTATTGATAACTGCATTTAACTCTACTGTTTTAAGTAATTTTTGAGCAAATGACTCGTCTGTAAGTGTTACTTTCCATTTTATTGCGCTTTCTCTTAATCTTTGTCTAGACATTTCAAGAAGACCGAAATTACTTATTCTCCCAATTTGAATTCTAGCTCTGTCTGTTCTACATTTTTCTTTTAATTTTCTCTCGACTAATCTTCTATTTCCATAACTAAGCATATCAATAAAGTCGATTATAATTAAACCAGACAAATCTCTAATTTTTATTTGTCTTGCTATTTCTTCAGCTGCCTCAATATTTGTATCTAGTGCAGTGCTTTCAACATTTTTACCCTTAATTGAGCTACCAGAGTTTATATCAATTGATACAAGTGCTTCAGTAGGGTTTATTACTAAATATCCTCCTGATTTTAGTTTTATCTCTGAGTCAAATATTTGGTTTAATTTTTGTTCAATTTTTTCTTCAATAAATAATGGAACTTTTCCTCTATATTTTTTTACCTTCTTGACACTTGAAGGCATGATCATTTTCATAAATGTTTGTGCTTTTTTGTAACCTTCATTGCCTTCAACTATTATATTTTGAGTAGTATCATCAAACATATCTCTTAAAGTTCTTTTTATAATTTCACTCTCTTGGTGAATTAATGATGGAGCAATAGAATTAATAGCAGTATCTTTAATTTGACTCCATGTTTTGATAAGAGTCTCTAAATCATTATTAATTTCGTTTTTGGTTTTATTACTTCCAGCAGTTCTAACAATCAAACCCATCTCTTTAGGGATCTCAATTTCATTCAAAATAGTTCTTATTTTTTTTCTGTCAGCTGGATTAAATATTTTACGAGATATTCCACCACCCTTTGGGGTATTAGGCATTAAAACAATATATTTTCCAGCAATTGAGATAAATGTACTAAGTGCTGCACCTTTTTGTCCCCGTTCATCTTTGATGACTTGTACCAAAATAACTTGATTTGGTTTTATAACTTCCTGTATTTTATATCTTTTAAATTTAAACTTAGTTTCTTTTTTTTTATCTTTTTCTTCAGTTAAATTTTCTTTATCTCCAGAGTCATTTTCGCTTTCCTCGATTGGCTCTTTTTCAATATTAATTGGATCATCTATTTCAAGTTTTCCCTCAGCTATATTTTCCTCTTCTTTAGCTTCAACTTCTTTAGAAAGTTCTTCTCGAGCTTTTTCTTCCTCTTCTTTAATTTTATCTAAATCTGCTTTTGGTATTTGATAGTAATCAGACTGAATGTCATTAAAAGATAGAAAACCATGTCGTTCTCTCCCAAAATCAATAAATGCTGCTTGAAGAGATGGTTCTATTCTACTGACTTTACCAAGATATATATTATTTTTTATTAAATTATTCTTTAAACCTTCGTATTCGTAGTCTTCAATATTGTCATCTGATTTAAGAACAACTCTAGTTTCATTAGGATGCGATGCATCGATATATAAATTTTTTTCCATAATAATTTGATTGATTGATTCATTTAGTATTTTAAGTGTTAATAAAATTTTGTTTAATTCTAGTGCCTTATCTTTAACAAATTCCAAGATATAATGGAAATAAAATGAATAAAATTCTCAAAAATACTCTATTTATATCGTTATCTTTTCTTTTATTACTGGGTATTTTGATATTAGGAATTTTATGGTCTTATTCAAATAACATTCCTGATTATAAATTTCTTAAAAACTATAAACCACCAGTATCAAGTAAAGTGTATTCAGGTGATGGAGAGCTTGTTGCAGATTTTTCAAAAGAAAAGAGAATATTTATTCCAATTAATTCAATTCCAAAAAATGTAATTAATTCATTTTTATCAGCAGAAGATAAGAACTTTTTTTCTCATCCAGGTGTTGATGCAAAAGGAGTTTTAAGGGCTATGATAAACAACATTTCAAACATAATTTCATCTAAAAGACTTGAAGGAGCTTCGACAATTACTCAACAAGTAGCTAAGAATTTTTTATTAACTAATGAGGTAAGTATAAATAGAAAAATTAAAGAAGCTATTTTAGCATTTAGAATAGAGAGAGCATTATCTAAACAAAGAATTTTAGAATTATATTTAAATCAAATTTATCTTGGTAGTGGAGCATATGGCGTAGCAGCAGCAAGCTTAGAATATTTTGATAAATCTATTCAAGAATTAGATTATGGAGAGGCAGCTTTATTAGCAGCTTTACCAAAAGCACCAAGTAGGTACAATCCTTATCGAAATATTGAGTTAGCTAAATTTAGAAGAGATTTAGTTTTAAAAAATTTATTTGAAAACAAGTATATAGGTCTTGAAGAATATAATTATTTTAAAGAAAGAAAAATTTTACTCAATAAGACAAAAAAAGTTTTTTTAGAAGATTCTCAATATTACATTGAAGATGTTAGAAAAAATGTAATTGAAACTTTAACTTATGATAAAGTTTATAATCAAGGTTTTAATATCAACACACCAATTAATTTAGAATTTCAAAAGATTGCAACTGAAGCACTTAGAAATGGATTATTATCTTATGATAAGAGAAAAGGCTGGAGAGGACCACTTGCTAACAAAAAATACTCAGAAAATTGGAATAAAGATTTAAATAAATTTTATTTGGAAGACTCAATTAGTTGGAAGTTAGCAATTATCAGAAAAATAAATAAATTTTCAGCAATTATTGAAACTGAAGATAAATTAGATGGCAAGATAGAGTTTAAAGATATTTCTTGGACAAAAAAAGAATTTAATCAATTATTGAAGGTTGGCGACATAATTTATGTAAAAAAAATTAGTGATAAAAATTACAGTTTAAAACAATTGCCAAAAGTTAATGGGGGAATTGTTGTTATGGATCCTTATACAGGTCGTGTATTAGCTTTAAGTGGTGGTTTTAGTTTCAAAAAAAGTGAGTTTAATAGAGCAACACAAGCGTTAAGACAACCAGGTTCTGCTTTTAAACCATTTGTTTATGCCTTAGCTCTTGAAAATAATTATACCCCAACCTCTCTAATTTTAGATGCTCCGATTGTTTTGGATCAAGGAGAAGATCTTAAAATGTGGAAACCAGAGAATTATGGAAAAAAATTTTATGGGCCTTCGACTTTGAGAGTTGGACTAGAAAAATCAAGAAATTTAATGACAGTCAGAATTGCTCAGGACTTAGGCTTAAAAAAAATTATAAATTTTTCAGAAAACCTTGGGATATACGATAACCCAGATGAGCTTTTATCAATTTCACTCGGATCAGCTGAAACAACATTGTTAAAATTAACGTCAGCTTATTCTGTGTTTGTAAATGGAGGTAAATTAGTTGATCCAATTTTGATCGATAGAATTCAAGATAGCGAAGGAAAAACTATTTTTAATAATGATAAAAGAAAATGTATTAATTGTGATGAAATTTCATACTTGAGTAAGGATTATCCAATCATAAAAGATGATTATAAAAAAATATTTTCTCCAGAAACATCATTTCAAATGACCTCTATACTTGAAGGAGTTGTTCAAAGAGGTACTGCTAAAAAACTAAAAGATCTTAATCTAAATATTGCAGGAAAAACAGGTACGACTAACAAAAATACAGACACCTGGTTTATTGGCTATACTTCCAATCTTCTAATTGGAGTATACGTTGGTTTGGATAATCCTTCTCCATTGGGTAGATTTGAAACTGGCTCAAAAACAGCTTTGCCTATTTTTAAGGAGTTTGTAGAAAAAACAGTTAATAAATCAGAAGCAAGACCTTTCAAGGCTGCAAAGGGAACCGTAATGATGGTAGTTGATCCAAATACTGGCCAAAAAGCAAAATTTAATTCTAAAAACACTATTATTGAAGTCTATAAAAAACAAAATGTGATTGATGGAAAAGTTTTATATTCAAATAATGATAGATTAGACGCCAATAATATATTAAAGTTTTATTAATGGATGATAAATATCAAGATTATAAAAAAGAAATAGAAAAGATAAACTTTAGAGTTAAGGAGTATCTTTGAAAAAAATAATATTCATTCAAAACTTGAGGCATTAAATACTAAAATGTTAGAAGCCAATTTTTGGCAAGATAAAGACAATTCAAAAAAAGTAATTAAAGAAAAAAAGCTGTTTGAAGATCTATTAAATACCTACAAGGTTTCAATAGAAAGACTTTCAGATTTAGATGATTTAAGTGAGTTAGCATTAGAGGAAAAAAACGACTCTGTACAAAAAGAAGTATTTCAAAATATTAAAGAACTTAGAACTTTAGTAAAAAAAAATGAAGTTAAATGTTTTTTATCAAACGAAGCAGATTCTCTTGATTGTTATATAGAAATACATGCAGGCGCAGGGGGTACAGAAAGTCAAGATTGGGCAGAAATGCTCAGAAGAATGTATATGAAATGGGCAGATCAAAAAAATTTTAAATCAAATTTAATTAGCGAACATAAAGGAGATGAAGCTGGAATAAAATCGTCAACAATTAAAGTTGAAGGTGATTATGTTTTTGGTTGGCTTAAAAAAGAGTCTGGAATACATAGACTGGTCAGAATTTCTCCATTTGACTCTGGAGCAAGAAGACACACAAGTTTTGCAAGTATATGGGTATATCCAGTGGTAGATGAGAATATTAATATTGAAATCATTGAAAAAGATTTAAGAATTGACACTTATCGATCTAGTGGAGCAGGTGGCCAACATGTAAATACAACTGATAGCGCTGTAAGGATAACTCACTTACCATCTAAAATTGTTGTTCAATGTCAAAATGAGAGATCTCAACATAAAAATAAAGAAACATGTATGAACATGTTAAAAGCGAGACTATATGATTATGAAATTAAAAAAAAAGAACAGGAAAATCAAAATACAGAAAGCTCTAAATCTGAAATTGGATGGGGTCATCAAATAAGATCATATGTTTTGCAACCATATAGACTTGTAAAAGATAATAGAACCAATTTTGAAAGTACAAGCCCAGATAAAATATTAGATGGAGATTTAGATGAATTTTTAGAACAATCTTTATACCAAATTAAATGAAAAAAAAAATTATAAGATATACATCGATAGTATTAGGAATTTTTGTTTTATTGATAATTTATTTGAGTACCGTAGGTATTGAGACTGAGAAATTTAACAATCAAATCCAAAATCTAGTTAAACAAAAAAATGATAAATTTGATGCCAACTTAAAAAAAATAAAACTCACTCTAGATCCTTTAAATTTCAAAATTAATGCAAAAACAATTAATGCTAAAATAACTTTTAACAATAAGCCAATTGAGCTTGAGTATATCCAAACTCAAATATCACTAAATTCATTAATCAAAAATCAATTAGTTACTTCACAAATAGAAATATCAACTAAACCAATTTTACTTAAAAACTTTGTATCATTTATAAGGTCTATAAATAATAGACCTGAATTATTTTTTTTAGAACGATTTATTAAAAAAGGATATTTAATAGCAGATTTAAAATTTAATATTGATGAGTTTGGTACAATTAAAAATGATTACAAGGTTAATGGGTTATTAAAAGAAGGTGAGATTAGTGTTTTAAAAAAAAACAAAATAGAAAAAATAAATTTTATTTTTAATATTGAAGAAAATAATTTTAATTTTAAAGACATTAGTTTTGATACAAATAACATTAATTTTTTATCTAATAGATTAGACATAAAAAAGGATAAAAAAGATTATTTACTTGAAGGGTCATTAAGAAATAAAAAATCTGTATTAAATGATCAAATACTTCAAGTAATCAAATTAAAATATCCACAAATTGATTTAATAAATACAGAATTTGAGTCTAACAATGATTTTACATTTAATATTAATGACAAGTTTAAAATTAAGAATTTATCAATAAATTCAAGTATTTTAATTAATAATTCTCAGTTAAAAAGAAACAATTTAATAGATAAAAATATTATCGAGATTAATGAATTTATTGATCTAAAAGATCATGAGATAAAAGCATCTTATGACAATAAAAAATTATCAATTGAGGGAAAAGGCCAAGTTAAACTACAAAACAAATTTGAACTTATTAATTATAAAGTAAATAATAATGGCTCTAATTTAAATTTAGTATCAAATATTGAATTAAGTGAACTAGATATTAAAAATCAAAATTTAATTAAAGAATACTTACCTAAAACAAAAGATACTTTAAATATTAAAGATCATAAAATTCAAATAAACTATCAAGACAATATTTTGGCATTAGAAGGTTTTGGTAAGATAAAATTTGAAAAAGAATTAAACCAAATTAAATATTTTTTTTCAACAAAAGATCAAAAATACAATTTTATAACTGATTTAGAAATTAATGATACACCAATCAAAATAGATTTTATTAATTATAAAAAAAATAAAAATTTAAATTCTCAGTTAAAAATTAATGGAAACTATAATAAAAAATTTGGGCTTGATTTTAAAAAAATTAGTCTTTTATCAAAAAATAATAGCCTGATAGTTAATGATTTAAAAATAGATAGAAATAATAAATTAGTAAAAGTTGATAAAATCGTCTTGGATTATTTTGATAATGATGACTTGAAAAATAAATTTACTATTAATAGAACTAAAAACAATAATTACGAACTTAAAGGATCGTTTTTAAATGCTGATCCCATCATTACAAGATTATTAGAAAGTAAAGATGACCAACAACTTAATATTTTTAAAGAAAATATAATCATATCCTTAAATGTTTCTGATGTTTATCTTGATAATAATAATGTTATTAAAAATTTAAAAGGTAAACTCCAAATTAAAGATAATAAAGTAGATCAGGCTGATATATCTGCACTATTTGATAATAATAAAAATATAACTTTTTCAATAAACACTAAAGATGATGAAAAAATTACCACATTGTTTTCATCAAAAGCTAAACCACTTGTCAAAAGATATAAATTTATAAAAGGTTTTGAAGATAGTGATGAAGGTTATTTAGATTTTTATTCTTCAAAAAATAATGGTATTTCGAAATCAAAATTGATCATTGACAATTTTAAAGTCAAAGAAATTCCTGCATTAGCAAAGATTCTATCTCTTGCTTCTCTTCAGGGAATAGCAGATTTGCTAACAGGTGAGGGTATTAGATTTACAGATTTTGAAATGAATTTTACCAATAAGGCCAAACTTATGACGATTGATGAATTATATGCAATTGGACCAGCTATATCTATTTTAATTGAAGGTTATGTCGAAGAAGATAATTTAATTAGCTTAAGAGGCACATTAGTTCCTGCAACCACAATTAATAGATCAATTGCTTCAATTCCTTTAATTGGAGATTTGCTTGTTGGAAAAAAAGTAGGAGAAGGAGTTTTTGGAGTAAGTTTTAAGGTGAAGGGACCTCCAAAAAAACTGGAAACAACTGTAAATCCAATAAAAACATTAACCCCAAGATTTATAACTAGAACATTAGAAAAGATTAAAAAAAACTAATCTAATTCAATTTTTAAATGTCTTTTTTTTCCAATAGAAAGTTTAAGATAGTTTTCATTAAAAAATTCATTTGTAACTATTAATTTTTCATCAGATATAATTTCATCATTAATTTTTACAGCATTACCTTTAATCAATCTTCTTATTTCACTTTTAGATTTTTCTAATTTAGAGAGAATAACTAGATCAATTATATCTAATTTATTATTAATATTTTTTGAATTTATCTTGATAGAAGGTAAGTTTGAACCAAGAGAATTACCTGAAAATGCTTCTTTTGCAGCTTGCTCTGAATTCTTTGCTGCATCTTTACCATGAAGCATAGATGTCGTTTCATTAGCTAAAAGTATCTTTAAATCATTAATATTATCATTTTCAATTTTTTTGATATCTTCAATTTCTAAATCAGTAAAATTTTTTAAAAATTTTATAACATCTCTATCATCAGTATTTCTCCAAAATTGCCAATAATCATAAGCTGATAAAAATTTTTCATCCAACCAGATTGCACCATTTTCAGATTTTCCCATTTTAGCTCCTGTGGCCAAAGTAATTAATGGTGTAGTAAGACCATAACTTTGTTTATTTGAATATCGTTTAATAAGTTCGACACCATTAACAATATTTCCCCATTGATCAGATCCACCAATTTGTAAAGTACAATTTTCTTTTTTACTTAGTTCTAAGAAATCATAAGCTTGCAAAATCATATAATTAAATTCCATATAACTTAGTGATTGCTCTCTATCTAGTCTCAATTTTACACTATCAAAAGTTAACATTCTATTAATTGTAAAATGTTTACCAATATCACGAAGAAATGAGATGTAATTTAAATCTTTAAGCCATGTGTAATTATTTACAAATATAGGTTTTGTTTCTGGGTTATCATTATCTAAAAATTTTTTTAATATATTTTTTATATTCTTAATATTTTTTTCAATTTCTTCTTCACTCAATATCTTTCTGGTTTTATCTTTTCCAGAGGGGTCACCAATTCTTGTTGTGCCTCCACCTAGTAGCACAATTGGTTTATGACCATTTTTTTGTAATAACCTAAGACACATGATTTGCAATAAGCTGCCAACATGCAAACTTTCAGCAGTACAATCGAATCCAATATATGCTTTAATTTTTTCCTTATCCATTAAACTGGATAATTCTTCTTCATTTGTGCATTGATAGAAGAAACCTCTATCTTTAAATTCTTTTAAAAATTTATTCATAAGCTTATAGTTACACAATATACAAATTTTTATTAAAAAGAATATCAATGAAAAAAAAATTATATACAGCTATTGGATTAATGAGTGGAACTTCAATGGATGGTGTTGATGCATCATTAATTAAATCTGATGGATATAATCAATTAATCAATGTTTTAGATGAATATTTTGAATATAATGAAACTTTGCATAAAGAATTGATTGAATTAAGAAATTTAATTTTAACTATCGATGATTTAAAGTTGCATGCCAACAGAATAAAGGAACTAGAAAGAGAAATTACTCTATTTCATAGCAAAATTATAAATGAAATATCATCAAAATATAAAGATGAGATTGATTTTATAGGTTTTCATGGGCAAACAATTTTTCATAGTCCTGATCAAAAAATTTCAAAACAACTAGGAGATGGAAAATTAATGTCTCAATTGGTTAAAAAGAGGGTTATTTATGATTTTAGACAAGAAGATTTAGCCAATAATGGCGAAGGTGCACCTTTATCACCTATATTTCACAATTTGTTATCAAGAAATATAAATGAAAAATACTCAATAAACTTTCCTGTTTGTTTTCTTAATATCGGTGGAATTTCAAATATTACCAAAATAATAAAAAAGGATGAAAAATTAGAGGAGAATTTGGAAGCTTTTGATTCAGGTCCAGGCAATTGTATGATTGACGAATGGATTAGAAAAAATTCAAAAAATAATTTTGATAAAAATGGTTTAATAGCTAAATCTGGTAAAATTGATCAATTAATTTTAAATCAAATAATTGATAATTTTGAATTAAAAAGTTTTGACAAATCTTTAGATATAAAAGATTTTGATATTTCATTTGCAAGAGGACTCTCATTAGAAGATGGCTGTGCAACAGTCACTAATTTTACCGCATATCTTATAGCTAAAGGAATTGAACATGCTAATGGGAATAATAATGATCCAATAAAATTTTTGGTTTGTGGAGGAGGAAGAAAAAACGATTATCTTATCAATAGTATTAAAAGTTATTTATCACACAAACAAAATATAAGTTTAAATTCTATTGATGATTATAGTTTAAATGGAGACTATATTGAGTCACAAGCATTTGGATATCTTGCTATAAGATCATTCTTAAATTTGCCAATATCATATCCAAAGACTACTGGTTGTATCAAACCTACAGTTGGTGGTAAGTTAGCTCAAAGCTTTTAATAAAGAGCAGTTTCTTTTTTTATGTATTTATCAAGACTTTGAATTAAAGACTCTTCTGTTTTTGAAAAAAAATGATTAGCATCAGGTACAGATTGAAATTCGACCTTAATACCTTTTTGAGCACTTAATCTTTTATCTAGTTCGGTGATATATTCCAAAGGAACCAGCTCGTCTTTTTTTCCATAAATCATTAATCCAGATGTTGGACATGGAGATAAAAAAGAGAAATCATAAACATTTGGTTGAGGGGAAATTGCAATAAATCTATTAATCTCAGGTCGTCTCATTAATAATTGCATAGCTATTAATGATCCAAAAGAAAATCCTGATACCCAGCATTGAGAGTTATCAAAGTTTTCTCTTTCAAGCCAATCTAATGCAGCTGCGGCATCGGCAAGTTCACCTTGTCCATTATCAAACTCTCCATCACTTTTACCAACACCTCTAAAATTTACTCTACATACTGAAAAATCATTATCCATAAATGTATGAAAAGTATCTACTACAACTTTATTATTCATAGTCCCTCCGTATTGAGGATGCGGTTGTAATACTAGTGCAATTGGAGATGTATTTTTTTTACTTTTATAATATTTTGCTTCGAGTCTTCCAGCAGGTCCAGGGATAAATATTTCTAAAATTTTATTGTCCATATACGATATTGATTATTATTCTCAAAAAAAAACTACGTTTATCATAAGTGAGCGACAATATGTTAGTTTTTTTATTGTAATCTATACTTGACCATTTTAGTCAGGTATGTATAAAAACGCACAATTTAAAAGGGTAAAATGAAACTAACATCAAAAGGTAGATATGCTGTAATGGCATTAGTTGATCTTGCAAGATTTGACAGTATTAATCCTGTATCACTAAGAGATATCTCTTTGCGCCAAGGTATTTCACTTGATTATCTTGAGCAGATTTTTTCAAAGTTAAAAAAAAACCAAATTGTACAAAGTATTAGAGGAACACAGGGTGGATATGTTCTCTCTAAAAAACCTAATGAAATAAAACTTACTAATATATTTCATGCTGTTGATGAAAAAGTAAAAACAGTTCAATGTAAAAAAGAGTCAAAAAAAGGGTGTAATGGTAAAGCCACAAAATGTTCAACTCATAATCTTTGGGATGAACTTGAGACACACATTAATAGTTTTTTTGAAAAGAAAAGTTTAGAAGATTTATTAAAAAATAATAACGATCAAAGAATTTAAATATGGATAATAGGCAAAAAGAAATTGATAATTTAAAAGATTATAAATATGGTTTTTCTACTGATATTGAAAACACTAGAGCTCCTAAAGGCTTGAATGAAGATGTAATTAAATTTATCTCAAATATTAAAAAAGAACCACAATGGATGCTTGACTTTAGATTGAAAGCATTTGAAAGATTTAAACAATTAAAAGAACCTGATTGGCAAAAACCAAAGTACCCAAAAATTGATTATCAGGATTTATATTATTATTCAGCACCAAAAAGTATGGATGATAAACCTAAAAGTTTAGATGAACTTGATCCAAAACTTTTAGAAACTTATAAAAAACTTGGTATCCCTCTTCAAGAACAGGCTAGATTAAATGGTATAGCTGTTGATGCTGTATTTGACTCAGTCTCAGTTGCTACAACATTTAAAGAAGAGTTGACTAAACAAGGAATAATTTTTTGTTCTATGTCAGAAGCTATCCAAAAGCATCCAGATTTAGTTAAAAAATATTTAGGCTCTGTAATTCCAACAACAGATCATTTTTTTGCAACTCTAAACTCTGCAGTTTTTACAGATGGTTCATTTGTATACATTCCAGAAGGAGTAAAGTGTCCTATGGAACTCTCAACATATTTCAGAATTAACGCTTCAGAAACTGGTCAATTTGAGAGAACATTAATTATTGCTGACAAGGGAAGTTACGTTAGTTATTTAGAAGGATGCACTGCTCCTATGAGAGATGAAAATCAATTACATGCAGCAAATGTTGAATTGATTGCACTCGATGATGCTGAAATAAAATATTCAACAGTTCAAAATTGGTATCCTGGAGATAAAGATGGGAAGGGAGGAATTTATAATTTTGTAACTAAAAGAGGCTTGTGCAAAGGTAAAAATTCTAAAATTTCATGGACCCAGGTTGAGACTGGCTCTGCAATTACATGGAAATATCCAAGCTGTATATTGAAAGGAGATAATTCAGTTGGAGAATTTTATTCAATTGCAATTACTAATAATCATCAAAAAGCAGACACTGGAACTAAGATGATACATCTTGGCAAGAATACAAAAAGCAAGATTATTTCTAAAGGAATTTCAGCTGGAAATTCAGACATGATGTATAGAGGATTGGTTGATATATCCTCTAAAGCTGATAATTCTCGTAATTTTACTCAATGTGACTCTCTATTGATGGGTAACAAATGTGGTGCTCACACTATTCCATATATAAAAAATAAGAATCTTAAATCAAATATTGAACATGAGGCAACTACATCAAAAATAAGTGATGAGCAGTTATATTATTGTAATCAAAGAGGTCTAAATCAAGAAGAGGCAGTCAGTTTAATTGTTAATGGGTTTTGTAAAGAAGTCTTGCAACAGCTCCCAATGGAATTTGCTGTAGAAGCACAAAAATTAGTTGGAATAAGCTTAGAAGGGAGTGTTGGTTAAATGTTGAATATAGAAAATTTAAAAGCCAAAATTGACAATAAAGAAATATTAAAAGGATTAAACTTAAATATCAATCCAGGAGAAGTTCATGCAATTATGGGTCCTAATGGATCAGGCAAAAGCACACTGTCAAATATTTTATCTGGAAAAAAAGGTTACGAAGTAGAAGGAACAGTATCATTTGAAGGAGAAAATTTACTCGAATTAGAAACTGAGGAAAGAGCACATAAAGGAATATTTTTAGCATTTCAATATCCTCTAGAAATTCCAGGAGTAAATACAAATACCTTTTTAAAGACTTCTATTAACGCAATTAAAAAAGCTAGAGGAGAAAAAGAATTAGATGCAATTGAATTTTTAAAATTAATAAAGCAAAAATCATTAGAGTTAAAGTTTGATGAAAAAATTTTAAGTAGACAATTAAATGTTGGATTTTCAGGAGGAGAAAAGAAAAAAAATGAAATTTTACAAATGTCTATTTTAGATCCAAAATTATCAATATTAGATGAAACAGACTCTGGTTTAGATATTGATGCTTTAAGAATTGTTTCTGAAGGAGTTAATTCATTAAGAAATAATAAAAAATCTTTTTTAATTATTACTCACTATCAAAGATTATTAGATTATATCAAACCTGACTTTGTTCATGTTTTGAAAAATGGACAAATCATTAAATCAGGAGATTATGAATTAGCAAAAGAATTAGAAAAAGTTGGATATGAGGATTTTAATTAATGGAAAATAACTTAAAACTTAATTTTGAGGATTATCTAAATGAAAAAAATTTAACAAATTCTCAAAAAGAAATAAAAGAGAGTAATTTTGATAATTTTATCAAAAATGGTTTTCCAAACAAACGAATTGAAGATTGGAAATTTTCTGATTTAAAACAAATTATTTCAACCAATTTTGATAATATTAATTTTTTAAATCGAGAAATTGCATCTAGTATTGATGAAAGCCTCATTGACGATCTAGAACATAATAAAATTGTTTTTATTAATGGTGTTATTTCTAAGATTGATTTTAGTTATGAGAATGAAGATAAAATAATTGTAGAACAAAATTCAAATTTAGAAAAAGAATTAAGTGACAATGTAATGTTAAATTTGAATACTGCTTTTGTGTCTAATTACACTAAAATTTTAGTAAAAAGTGGCTATCAATTTCAAAAACCCTTGTTTTTATTTAATTATTTAACCAAAGATTTAAATAATGCTGGTTTAAATAGCAGGCTGGATATCAATTTAGAAGATGATGTTGCTTTAAATGTTGTCAATTTATCAAATGAAAATTTGAATAATAATTTTTTAAATTATAGACAAAAAATTAATATTGGTAAAAATTCAATTCTTAAAAACTATAGTTTAGATACTAATGAGAATTCAAACTTTAGATATTCTTATAAAGATATTTACTTAGAAAAGAATAGTCATTTAGAATATTTTATTTTATCCAAAGGTTCCAAGTTTTCAAAACATGATATTAATTGTTTTTTAAATAATGAATACGGCTCTATTGTTCTCAATGGTATAATAGATTTAGATAACGAAAAACATCATGAAATTAAAACTGAAATTAATCATAATGAAGAAAATTGTAAAAGTTATCAATTAATTAAAAGTGTTTTAAATGATAGCTCCAAAGGTATTTATCAGGGAAAAATATATGTCAATTCTAAAGCTCAAAAAACAGACGGTTACCAATTAAGTAGGGCATTATTATTAAGTGACCATGTTGAGTTTAATGCGAAACCAGAACTAGAAATTTATGCTGATGACGTTAAATGCTCACATGGTTCGACTTCAGGAAATATTGATGAAAACTCAATTTTTTACTTAATGTCGAGAGGCTTAAGTTATGACCAATCAAAAAAATTACTAACAAATGGTTTTTTAAATGAAGTAATTGAAAAAATTACAAATGAAAATATTAAATCTTTAGTAAAAAAACTTACAGGTATTAACGAATGAATATTGATCAAGTAAAAAAAGAATTTCCAATTTTTGATGAAAAAATTCAAAATAATGATTTAGTTTATTTAGATAGTGCAAATTCTTCCCAAAAACCAAAAGTTGTTATTGATAGAATAAATGAATTTTACACAAAACAATTTTCAAATGTAGGAAGAAGCGTTCATTACCTAGCGGTAGCTGCTACTAATTTATATGAAACTACAAGAACCTCGGTTCAAAGATATATAAATGCAAAAGATAAAAATGAAATTGTATTTACCAAAGGTGCAACAGAGGCGCTTAACTTAGTTGCAAATACTTTAGGTCAAAGTTATTTACAAGAAGGAGACGAAATTCTTATCACTGAATTAGAGCATCATTCTAATTATGTTCCATGGCATTTTTTAAGAAAATCAAAAAACATCAAAATTAATTTTGCAGAGATTAATAAAGATGGAGAAATTACTTTAGAAGAAATAGAAAAAAAAATTACCCCTAATACAAAATTAATTTCAATTACTCATTTATCAAATGTAACTGGTGCTATACTTCCAATTAAAGAGATTACGCAATTAGCGCATTCCAAAGGTATTATCGTCGTCGTTGATGGCTGTCAGGGTGCACCGCATTTAAAGTTAGATATGCAAGACTTGGATTGTGATTTTTACGCAATTTCTTGTCATAAAATGTACGGCCCAACTGGTTTAGGTATTTTATATGGCAAAAAAAAATGGCTAGAGGAACTTCCGCCATATCAAGGTGGGGGTGGTATGATCAATGAGGTTAAAAAAGATAGAATTTCCTATGGTGATTTACCTAATAAATATGAAGCTGGAACTATGGCTACTGCTCAAGTAATAGCGTTTGATCAATCAATTAAATTTTTAGAAAGTATTGGTATTGAAAATGTTATGAAACATGAGGCGGAACTTGTTGAATATGGCCAGGAATTATTGCAAAAAAATAATTCAGTTAAATTACTTGGAAATCCAAAAGATAAAGGTGGTGTTTTATCTTTTACCATTGAAGGAATTCATCCACATGATATCGCAACTATATTAGATGAAGATGGAGTAGCAATTAGAGCAGGACATCACTGTTGTCAGATTTTACATGATAAATTAAATATACCAGCAAGTGCTAGAGCTTCTGTTGGAATTTATAATACCAAAGATGATTTAGATAAACTAAACGACTCTATTAATAACTGTAAAAAAATATTTAACCTATAATGAATTTAAAAGAACTATATCAAGAGATAATTTTAGAACATGGAAAAAATCCAAGAAATCTTCTTAAGATAGATGATTTCAATAAAGATGCTAAAGGGCACAACCCTTTGTGTGGTGATAACGTTCATGTTTATCTTAAATTAAATGGACAAAGAATAGTCGAAGATATTTCATTTGAAGGAAGTGGATGTGCCATTTCAATGGCTTCAGCCTCTATTATGACTGACTTAATTAAAGGTAAAAATGAGAGTGAAGCTAAAGAAATTGTTGAAGATTTTCTTGGTATGATTAAAGAAAACCCTGAGCTTAAATCAGAAAATTTACTTGAAGATGAAAAAACAAAGTTGATGTGTTTATCAGGTGTAAAGCAATATCCTATGAGAGTTAAATGTGCTACACTATCATGGCATACATTAGTTTCTGCATTTGAAGACAAAACAGATCTAGTTAAAACGGAGAATTGAAGATGACTAAAAAAGAACAAATTATTGAAGAAATTAGAAAAATTTATGACCCAGAACTACCTGTTAATATTTATGAACTTGGTTTGATATACGATGTTCAAGTTGAAAATGATAATCACGCAAAAATTAAAATGACCTTAACTACTCCAAATTGTCCAGTTGCAGAAAGTTTGCCAAAAGAAGTCAAAGATGGAGCAATGCAAGTTGATGGAATAGATAATGTTGATCTTGAATTAGTTTGGGATCCTCCTTGGAACAAAGACATGATGTCAGAAGCTGCAAAATTAGAGTTAAATTTATAATGAATCCAATCATAAAACTAAGTGATAACGCTGCTCATAGAATTAAAGAAATCATGTCTAATGCAGAAAAAGATTCTTTAGGCGTTAGGGTCTCTGTAAAAGCTGGTGGTTGTGCAGGCATGTCTTATGTTATGGAATATACTAAAGAAGTTAATCCTAATGATGAAGTTATAGAAGAAAAGGGTGTTAAAGTTTTTGTTGATTCAGCTGCAATTATGTATCTTCTAGGAACTGAAATGGATTATAAAAAAGAAGAATTATCCTCAACTTTTGTCTTTAATAATCCGAATGAAACTGAGCGTTGTGGGTGTGGAGAGTCTTTTAAAATAGAATAGGTTGTATCATCCTATTATTTGCATATCAGTATTGCATTTCTTGCATAACTAGTGTATGAATCGGTTATGAACACTTTTGAATTTAAAAATCTTGTTAAAAACCTAAAAAATTCTTTAAAGCAAAGAACTTTTTTTAAAGATCTTCGTAAAGAAGTAGAAACTGGTGCCAACGGCACACAGGACTACGTTGTTAAAAAAGGTGTTAACAAAGATACAATTGCAACAACTAGACAGTAATTAATTACTAGCTACTGTAATACATCTCAAACTCAACTGGATGAGGTGCGTGTTCAAATTTATGAATTTCTTCAAATTTAAGTGCAATGTAAGCATCAATTTGATCATCAGTAAATACACCACCTTGAGTTAAAAACTCTCTATCTTTATCTAAGCTTTCCATAGCTTCTCTTAAAGAACCACAAACAGTTGGGATAGCTTTAACTTCTTCTGGTGGTAATTCGTATAAGTCTTTATCAAATGACTCACCTGGATGAATTTTATTTTTAATTCCATCAAGACCAGCCATAAGCATAGCTGCAAAAGTTAAGTAAGGATTTCCAGATGCATCAGGGAATCTTATTTCACATCTTGCACCTTTTTTACTTAACGTAATTGGTATACGACAAGATGCAGATCTGTTTCTTGCAGAGTAAGCAAGAAGCACTGGAGCTTCAAAACCAGGAATTAATCTTTTGTAACTATTTGTGGTAGAGTTTGCAAAAGCATTTATTGCTTTAGCATGTTTTAAAATTCCACCAATGTAATGTAATGCAGTTTCAGATAAACCAGCGTAAGCATCACCAGAAAATACTGGCGTATCACCTTTCCAAATTGATTGGTGAATGTGCATTCCTGAACCGTTATCACCTGCAACAGGTTTAGGCATAAACGTAGCAGTTTTTCCAAAAGAATGTGTAACCATTTGAACAACGTATTTATATAATTGAACGTTGTCAGCTTGATCAACTAACGTTCCAAAATACATACCAAGCTCGTGTTGACTTGGAGCCACTTCATGATGGTGCTTTTCAACTTTAATTCCAACTTCTTTTAAATTTTTTAAATACTCACCCCGCATATCTTGTTCACTATCAACAGGCGGTACTGGGAAATAACCACCTTTAACTGGAGGTCTATGTCCCATATTTCCATTTTCGTAAACTTTACCAGAGTTGTATGGACCTTCTTTACTGTCCAAAACAAATCCAGTGTTATTAGGATCGTTATTAATTCTTACATCATCAAATACAAAAAATTCTGGTTCTGGACCAAAGAAAGCTTTATCTCCAATACCTGAAGATTTTAAAAATTCTTCAGCTTTTTTTGCAACACCTCTTGGATCTCTTTCATAAGGAGATTTTTTTACAGCATCTAAAATATCACAAAATAAAACGACAGTATTATGAGAGGTAAAAGGATCCATAAACATTCTTGCAGTATCTGGTTTTAAAATCATGTCAGACTCATTAATAGCTTTCCAACCAGCAATAGATGAACCATCAAAAAATACACCTTCATTTAACATTTCTTCATCAACAATTGTAGCGTCCATTGTTAAGTGTTGAAGTTTCCCTCTTGGGTCAGTAAATCTTAGATCTACAAATTCTGCTTCTTTTTCTTTGATAAATTTTAATACGTTTGCTGCACTCATTTTGTCTCCTTTATAATTTTATGGATGGTAATTAACAAAATAATCACGAAAAATATTGCTTATTTAATAAATAACACCTATGCAATTTTCACATAAGTATTGTATTTATTCAATATTATTTCATAAGAATTTTAAAACCTATGAACCCAATATTAGAAAAAGAACCTGTAAAAAGAGCAGAAAGATCAATAAAGGAATTTAATCCAAAGCTTGAAATTATCTGTTTAGAACAAACAGCAAGAACTGCTCAAGATGCAGCTACAGCTTTAGGTTGTAGTGTTGGAGCAATTGTAAAAAGCTTACTTTTTAGAGCTAATGAAAGTTTTGTACTTTGTTTAGTGTCAGGAGACAAAAGATGTTCATTAAATAAGTTGAAAAAAATATTAGATGAAAAAGATGTTTCAATGGCAAATCCTGATGAGGTTAAAAAAATTACTGGTTACACTATAGGAGGTGTTTCGCCAGTGGGTCACTTAAATAAATTAAAGATATATATTGATACAAACTTAGAGAGGTTTACAAATGTATTTGCTGCAGCAGGACATCCAAATTGTGTTTTTCAAATAGAATTTAATCAATTGACAAATTTAACTAATGGCCAAATGAAAGAAATAGCAGAATGAGACAACCAAAATTAATTGATTATGTTTTATTAACTGTATTAGCTTTAATTTGGGCTTCAGCTTTTTTTAATATTAAGATTGCAACTTATTCTTTTGGACCAGTAACAATTGCTTTCTTAAGAGTTTTTTTTGGAGCTATTCCAGTTTTACTTCTTTGTTATTATAAAAATATTAAAATTGAAGCTTTCTCTAAAGATTGGCATTGGTTTGCAATGATAGGGTTTATTAATTTGGTCGCTCCATTTTTTTTAATAGCGTATGGAGTTAAATCAGTTCAAAGCAATTTAGCAGCAATTTTGATGTCTACTACACCATTAAGTTCAACAGTGTTGGGACACTTTTATACAAAAAATGAAAAATTTAATTTGGTTAAAACAATTGGAATATTAATTGGTTTTTCAGGAATAGTGTTTTTATTTTCGGATAATATTTTAATTAATGAAAATAATTTTATTTCAGCATTGTTAATTTTATTAGGCTCAACCTGTTATGTAATAGGAGGGGTTTTAACTCTAAAAATTAGTAAGAAAAAAAATGAAAATGTAACTGGTTCTATATTAATTTGGGCAATTATAATTTTAATTCCACTTGCAAGCTTCATAGAGCAACCTTGGCAATCGATCCCAAGAACAGACTCTTTAATATCGGCAATATATTTGGGAATAGTTCCAACGGGTGTAGCTTGGTTGTTAAGATTTAGAATTTTAAAGAATAATGGTTTAATATTTCAATCACAAGTTTCCTACCTCATACCAATATTTGGGACTATATTGGGTTATATATTTCTAAAAGAGTTAATAACAATTAAAGTATTAATATCTCTTATCGCAGTTTGCATTGGTATTTACTTTGTAAAAAAAGCTGACAGTAAAAAAACTATTTAATTTTTGCCATAGCTTCTATGTGTGAAGGTCTGGTTTCACAACAACCTCCTAGTATAGTAGCACCATTATCTTTAAATTTTTTTGCGATTTCACCAATTTTGTCTGGAGTAAGATCGTGTCTTTGGCCTAAGAATTTATTAGGATTTCCACCATCATTTTTAAAATAAGATGATGTGTAGCCATCTTTTGGTTTAGTGGTCATAAAGCCATTTAATTTAAATCCAAATGGTACATTTAATTCTCTCATTTCTTGAAGATTTTTTTCATAATTTTCAGGTGATACACAAGAAAGCATTATACCAAGCAATTGATCATCAATAATTCCTTTAATATCTGAAATTTTTTCTCCACTAGGTAAATTAGTTCCTTCAGATATGTGAATTCCAATCAAGTATGGTTTTTTAAATTCTTTAATTGCTTCAATTCCACATTTAAATTCTTTGATACTGCTCCACACATCAAAATAAAAAAAATCAACATAATCGTTTAATAATTTAGCCTGTTCATTAAAAGTTTTTGTAATTTCTTCTTCATTTCTTTCATCTGGTTCATAAGTTAATTCTTGAGGAGGCAATCCACCAGCAATTAAAATATTTGGAAATTCTTTTTTAACATTATTTGCTATTTCACCAGCTTTTATATTTAAATACTCAAATTTATCTTCAACATTATTTTCTCTAAGTCTTTTTCGTCTTGTAGTAAAAGTAGTAGTAACAATTACTTCAGCTCCCGCTTTTACAAAATCTCTATGAGTATCCTCTAGTAATTGGTGATAATTTTCATTTAATATTGCATTAGCACTCCAGAGCGTTCCATGATGTTTCATTCCTCTAGCCAATAGTTCCTGCCCCATACCACCATCTAATATTCTTGTTTGTTTGAAAAAATTTAAGTCCATTTTATCCTCACTTTTTTAGTGCTTTAGCTTTTTGCTAGGTGCACAATATAGTTCAACTACCTTGCTTATTGATTTTGTGGGAATTTCCTTTTTAGCAGTTAACGCCCGCAATAGGATCAAATCGGCAAACAATTTATAAAACTTTAATAAATATTTGTAAACTATTTTTTATAAAAAATTTTGGCATTGAAAGAAAAAGATCTACGCTCTCCTTCTATATTAAATGGGTAGGCAGTATGCATTAGGTAATTTGGAAAAATTAATAAATCTCTTGTTTTTGGCACTACATTATAAATACTTTTGCTTAGAAACCCTTTTTGACCATTTATGAAATCAATTGTTCCATTTGTTTTCAATTTTTTATTTTTAACCATTTTATTATTTGTCATCCCTTTTGGTAATTTTAAATAACCAACACCTGACAAATCTCCTTCATGATAATGGATAGGGTTATATTCACCCTTGAATTGACGAACTACCCATAAATTTAAAATTTTAATTTTCTTAATATTTTTTATTTTATCGTTGTACAAAAATTTATTAATATTTTTTATCAATTCTTTTTCTAAATATTTTTTAATAAAACTATTTGAAATTTTTAGTTCATTTTTAATTTGACTAGCTAATTTTGAGCTGTAATCAATTTTCTTTGAATTAGATTTGATGTCAAATTCAATGTTTAATTTATCAGAAAATTTTTTAGAAATTTTAGTTTTTCCAATCGATGGCCCAAAAGGCTTAATATTTTTCATTTTAAGATTAAATATATTAAAAGTTAATTAAATCAAGATTATGGTATCAGTCTTATACCCATTCTTATAGATACAAAAATTACTAGCATCGAAGTTATTATCGTAAGTGTTTTGTTAGATAGAAATTTTATATTTAGTAAATTTCCAATCTGACCCCCAATTAATACACATAAAAATAGAGGCCAATAATTCAAAAATTCATCAAAAACAATATTTTTAGTAAGTTGACCAGCTACACCAAATATCGAGTTGATTAAGATAAATAGAGATGCTGCAGTAGCAATATGTCTTGGATATCCTGCTTTCATTAAGAATAAAATTGGACTTAAAAATATACCACCACCAATTCCAACTATTCCTGAAAAAAAACCAATAACAGATCCAATAAATATAGAAACGGCTTTTGGAAATGAATTTATTTTAATCTGATCATCACTGTATGATTTATTTTTTATCAACAAAAGTATTCCAGCCATAAATAAGATAATAAATAAAATTATTTCAAATAATTCCTTTGAAATCGATATCGAGGCACCAAAAAATGCAAAGGGGATAGAGCCAATCAAGTATGGAACAAGCAAATTAAGATTTAGATTTCCTGATCTTACATAGTTAATTGAATTTCCTGATACTACAATAATATTGCAACATAATGCTAATATTGGAAGTATATAAAAAGGAATTTCCCAAATTAGCATGAGCGCTAAATAAGTTGATCCACCTCCAAAGCCAACACTTGAGTATAATATTGATGTTATAAGAAAAAATATTGATAATATAATCATACTTAAAAATTTTTATGAATGTAAATATAGCTTTATTAACTGTAACAGATACCAGAACTTTTGATAACGATAAATCGGGCGCTATTCTTGTAGAAAAAATTAAAGAAGCTAATCATAATTTAATTGATAGAAAAATATGTAAAGACAACAAAGAAGATATTGTTTTGATATTAAAAGAATGGATTAATAAAAAAGATATTGATGTAATTATAACAACTGGTGGAACAGGACTTACTGGAAGAGATATTACTCCAGAAGCAATAGAGGAAATTGCAGATAAACAAATACCTGGTTTTGGAGAAGTTTTTAGAACAATAAGCCTTAAAACAGTAGGAACTTCGGCAATTCAATCAAGAGCTTGTGCAGTTTTGGCAAATGGTAAATATGTTTTTGCATTACCGGGTTCTTCAGGAGGAGTCACTGATGCATGGGATGGAATTTTAAAATATCAATTAGATATTAATCACAAACCATGTAATTTTGTTGAGTTATTTCCAAGACTAAAAGAAAAATAATTATTTTTGATATTTTTCTTTCCATTCAGAATAAGGCATTCCATAAATATGTTGCCTTGCATCAGGATCAGTTATTTCTAATCCTTTTTTTTCAGCTTCCTCTCTAAACCATCTAGATAAACAATTTCTACAAAAACCCGCTAAATTCATTAAATCTATGTTTTGCACATCTTTTCTTTCATCTAAGTGTTTAATTAACCTCTCAAGCGTAGCCGATTGTATTTCTTTTTTTAGATTTTCATCCATAATTTACATCCCTTTTTTTAATTTTAATTCTTAAAGCTAACAAAACAAGTATTATCACCAAGTAAACTAATGGTTTAAAAAAAATTGTTTTAGATAACCAGATATAATGAAGAGATCCAAATAATGCGATTATATAAATTAATCTGTGTAATCTTTTCCAATTATTTTTAAGTAATTTGATCATTTTTTGTGAAGAAGTTATTGCTAATGGAATTAGCAAAACCCATGCAGCAAAACCAATAAAAATATATTTTTTTTTAAAAACATCATCCAAGATAGGTTGCCAGTTAAATCTATAATCAATACCTATATAAGTGAGCAAATGAAGAGATGCATAAAAAAAAACAAATAATCCTAACATTCTCCTAAAACTCACCCACATAGTTAAGTTTGTCAATCTTTTAAGAGGAGTCATGCTTAGGGTTAGACAAATAAATATCAAAGTCCATTCACCAGTGAAGTGAGTAATTTCTTTTACAGGCTCAGGACCAAGCTTATTGAAATAAATCTTATAAAAAATAAATAAAAATGGGATTGTGCTTAAAAAAAATACACCAGGTTTAAAATATTTTATCATTAAAAATATTTTTTTAAATCCATACCAGTGTACAAGTTAGCTACCTCATCTCCATAACCGTTAAACATTAAAGTTTTTACTCTAGGTGCAAAAATATCATTTCCAATAACTCTTTCTGTAGCCTGAGACCATCTTGGATGATCAACATTTGGATTTACATTTGAATAAAAACCATATTCTCTAGGGGAAGCCCACATCCATGATGATGTCGGCATCTTTTCAACAAATTTTATTTTAACAATTGCCTTGGCACTCTTAAAACCATATTTCCAAGGGGTAAATATTCTAAGTGGAGCTCCATTTTGATTTGGAAGTCTTTTACCATATAAACCAGTCACAACGGTAGTTAATGGATGCATTGCTTCATCAATTCTTAATCCTTCTTTATAAGGCCAATTTAAAACTGGATATCGTTGACCTTTCATTTGTTCAGGATCATAAACACTTTCAAACTCAATAAACTTTGCTTTACTAGTTGGATTAACTTTAGATAGTAATTCACTTAAAGAAAAACCCATCCATGGGATTACCATTGACCATCCTTCTACACATCTTAATCGGTAAATTCTCTCTTCAGAGATAAATGTTTCTGTTATTTCATCCATTGAAAGTTTAATAGGTTTTTCAACTTCACCTTCAATACTTATTGTCCAGGGTGTAGTTTTAAATTGTTGTGAATTGATATAGGGGTCACTTTTAGAAGTCCCAAACTCGTAATAATTATTATAAGTAGTGATATCTTTGTAGCTAGTAAGTTTATTTTCTTCGTTAGATCTAGCGTGATTGATAAATGGTATTGAGGTTAAAGCTGCAGATCCAGCACTTAACCCAATTGATTTAATAAAGCTTCTTCTATTTAGATACACTTTTTCTGGTGTAATTTCTGAATATTTAATTTTTTTCATATTGAATTGGATTTCCTTTTAACCAGTCTGTCTCATTATTTTGATAGTGTTCCTTTTTCCAAATCGGCGATCTTTTTTTTATTTCTTCAATAATATATCTGGATAAAATGTAAGCCTCATCACGATGTTTGCAAGCAACAGCAATAATAATACTTATTTCACCAAGATTTAAATAACCTTTTGCATGTTCAATAAATACTGCTTTATCTCTTATATTTAATTTTTGATCAGCTTCATTATAAATTTCTTCAAAACTTTTTAGAACAAGAGAGTCGTGACTATCATAAGTTATTCCAGTTACACTTTTATTGTTATTTTGATTTCTTACTGTTCCTGAAAAAAATATTGATGCACCAAAATCAGATGATGAAATAAATTGCTCAGCTTCAACAAGTGAAAGCTTTTTATCTTTGATATCTATTATTTTTGTATGAAGCATTAACCTCCCCCAATTGGAGGAATAATAGCAATTTTTTCATTATTTGTTATTTTATAATTGTCGCTAATTATATTATCATTTGAAGAAAATACTGACGAATTTACAATTTTAATAAAATTCTCATTACCATTAAAATTTTTCATTAAATAATCTATTAAATTTTTTCTTATATCTTTAATTGTTGAGTCATTTTCAATATCAAATTCTAGATAGTTTTGATTACTGAACTCTCGACTTGCTCCAAATAACTCAATCTGCACCTTCATGAATAGTTTGATTAAAATATTTCTTTTAAAAAATTTGGTAGACCATCTGGGTTTTTCCATAAACCACTTTTACCACCTTCTTTGATTAATAATTTAACATTATCAATTGTTAAATGAGGGTTAACAATTTTGCTTAAATCATAAATTGTTATAAGAGCGGCGTTTACTCCCATTATAGCTTCCATCTCCACACCTGTTTTTGCAAACGCAGATACAACACAAAAAACTTCAAGTGAATTATCTTCATCATGCATAATGATTTTAGTAGCTGTATGATCAATTGGTAGTGGATGACATAAAGGGATTAATTCACTAGTTTTTTTAACGCCTAAAACAGCAGAAATTTCTGCTAATGTTACGGGATCTCCTTTAGGCATTTCTTTATTTTTAATTAGATTAAAAACTTCTTTACCAACATAAATTTTTCCAGAAGCTAAAGCTCTTCTATATGTTTCTTTTTTGCTTGAAACATCAACCATATTAAATGAATTTTTTTTAAAAATTTCTTCTGCCCAATCTTTTAATTCATTGTTTTTTATTATTTTTAAATTTTTCATATTAACCACCAGTGGTTGACAAATTTTTTGTTAAACCTGTGTCACCAATCTCCAAATAATGAGACTCTTTTTTAAAATTGAGTTGTTTTAAAATCAAATCTTTTAACTCTTCTATTTGACTATCTTTTTGCATTAGGTGTCTAATATTTATTCCTGTATTGCCAAACAAACATAATCTTAAATCACCTTTTGCAGTAATCCTTAATCTATTACAACTTTTGCAAAAATCTTTAGAGTAGGGGGCGATCACACCAAATTTACCTTTAAACTTTGGATTTAAGTAGTTTTTTGATGGTCCTGCATCTTTACCAAATGTTTGAATAATCCAATTATTATTATTTAAGTAGTCAGTAAATTTTTTTGCAGGAACATGATAGTTATTGAAATAATCAATATTATCTCCTGTTTGCATTAATTCGATATATCTAAAATCAATTTCATTATTTTTTAAAAACTCAGCCCAATCATCAAAATCTTTTTCGGAGTCATTTATCCCTTTTAATAAAACAGCATTAATTTTAATATTTTTGAAATTTAGTTTTTGTAAATTTTTAATACCCTTAAGAATTTCTTCCAATCTATCATGACCAGTTATCTTTTTAAAAGTATTAGCATTTAAACTATCAATACTAATATTTATTCCATCTAAACCACTATTTTTTATATCATCAGCTATTTTATCTAATCGGTAACCATTAGTGGTCATAACAGTTTTTTTTATTCCTGAATTTTCTTTTATAATCTTAATAATTTCAAAAAAATCTTTTCTTACAGTTGGCTCACCGCCAGTAAGTCTAATTTTTGATACACCTAATTCAGATAGTGCTTTGGCCAATCTTCCAATTTCTTCAATGTTTAGAAATTTTCTATTATCACTTCTATCAATTTTGTATCCATCAGGTAAACAATACCCACATTTAAAGTTGCAAACATCTGAAATAGAAAGTCGAATGTATGGGAATTTTCTACCGAAACTATCTTTAAGAATATTCATATGATATATTGACTATTATTGATTAAATAAACCATGAGTCAAATTTTAAATGATAATGAAATCAAAGAATTTAACAAGAATGGAGCAATCCATCTTAAAGGTAAGTTTGATATAAAATGGATTGAAAAATTAAAAGTAGGGATCAATAAAGCTAAAATTAATCCTAGTCCTAGATTTACCAATCATACTAAGGATGAAAAACTACCAAGTTATTTAGAGGATTTTTGGACTTGGAATTTACATGAGGAATTTACAGACTTTGTTTATAATTCTCCCACAGCTAAAATTGCCTCAGAATTACTTGAAGCTAAAAGAATTAATCTAGTGATGGATAACTGGTTTTTTAGAGAAGCTGGATCAAAATCAAAACCACCATTTCATCATGATATTTCTTATTTTGATTTTGAAGGATCAATGTGCGTTCTATGGATACCATTAGAGCCTGTTAAAAAACAGGATGGTATTGCTTGGGTTAAAGGCTCTCACTTATGGAATAAATTATTTTTAAGAACAAGATTTAATGATGGTCACAAAGTAGATGGAGAAGAAGGAATTGTTAATGGTATAAAATATGAATTAACGCCAGATATAATAGGTAGCAAAGAAAATTATGAGTTTTTAGAATGGGATTTAGAAGTTGGTGATTGTGTTTATTTTGATATTAGAACTTTACATGGAGCTTTGCACGAAACAACTCCAAAATCAGATGTAAATAGATTTACTCTTAGAATGGCAAAAGAAAATTCAAAAATAATTTATAGAGGCGATTGGGCTAAAGAAGAAAGAGCAATTATGGAAGCAAATGGATATAAAAACGGAGATGATTTAAATGGTAAAATGTTTCCTGTGCTTTATGAATTGAATTCTAATTAACTGTAAAGTCTATTTAATATTAAAATTTAACCAGGTGTATAATTTCTTTCAGATTCTGGATCTTTGGTTGAGTAAGGCAATTTTAAAACTTCATTCCAAAATTCTTCTGGTATTTTTGTGTTAGCCCAAGCAAGGTTTTTTTCAATACTCTGAATACTGGTAACTCCACACAAAGTAGATGTAATTCTTTTATCTTTCATTGAAAACTGTAAAGCAGCTGCTCCCATTTCAACATTATACTTTTTACATACTTTTTCTATTTCTCTAGCAGGTGCAAGCTTTTCTTCTGTGGCATCTTGATAGGTTACTTTTTTGAAATTATCAGGACCTTTTGCTAAAACACCACCAGCGTAAGGAGCGGCATTAAAAATAGATATATTTTTACTGTGAGCATAGCTATACATCTCATCCGCCTCTCTATTTAATAGAGTGTATCTGTTATGATTAATCATAACATCAAAGTCCCAATTTTTTAACATAGGAAACATTATATCTATTTTTCCCATAGCCAAACCAACTGCTTTTGCCAAACCTTCTTCTTTTATTTTAAATAACTCATCTAATGCACCGTCTTTTTTTGTGACATCATTTACATCTTTTACGTATTCTGGGTCATGAAGAAATAAAACATCAACAGAATCCACATTTAAAGTTTTTAAACTTTCTTCAATAGACTCTCTTGTTCTTTTTTTATCAAGAACTAGCGTATCCATGTTTCTATCGATTTTGGTTGATAAGACAAAATTTTCTGGCCAGCCACCATTTTCCTTTATTGCTATTCCAATTCTTTTTTCGCTTTCTCCCATTGCATAATTTCTTGAAGTATCAAGCATATTTACTGGTCCTTGAAAAAATCTTTTTAAAGTTTCTTGAGCTCTCTGTTCTGGTACTTCATAGCCATAAGTATCTGGCATACTCCCCAAAGAAGATGTTCCAAAACTCAACTCTGTAACTTCTACACCAGTATCTTTAATTTTATTTTTTTTCATAAGTTATATTTTAAGTTTATAAAACATTTTTGCATTATTATAAAAGATGTTTTCTTTTTCAGCCAGACTTAATTCTTTAGTTAAATTTGTTGCTGCAGTATACCATCCTAAATAGCTTGTTCTTAAGTTGCAAACAGGCCAATCAGATCCCCACAAAATTTTTTTATCAGTAAACAAATTTAAAATTTCATCCACATAAGGTTTAAGGTCTGTCTCAGTCCAATTTTCACAGGCTTCTGTGACCATACCAGAAAATTTACAATATACATTTTCCAAGTTAGATAATTTACTCATACCTTTTTGCCAATGAATAAATTCCTCTTGTTTATTATTACAAATCTTTGGTTTCATTAAATGATCTATGACAAATCTAAGAGAAGGATATTTTATAGCAATTTTGTAAAAATTTTCTAAGTGTATTGGAAATCCTAGTGCATCAAAGCTTAAATCTAAATTAATTATACTTTTAAAAAAATAATCAAAATTTTGATTTAACACCCAGTTTTCATCTGGAATATCTTGTATCATTGGTCTTACTCCAATGAATTTTGGATGGTTAGAAAAAATTTTCAATTGTTCTAATTGATTTTTGTCCTCAAAATTCACCCACCCAACAACTCCACAAACTAAATCAGAATTTTCAGCAATATTTAACATATATTCAGTTTCTGTATTAGTTGCTGCAGCTTGAACTAAAACAGTTTTGTGTAAATCAATTGACTCAGAAGCTTGAGATAAATCTTTAACTTCATATTTTTTATTTAATATTGGATTATCTTTTGGCATCCAATGATAGTCACCTCTTGGAGGGTCCCAAAAATGTTGATGTGAATCAATAATTTTCATTAGTTTAATTCTAGGTAGAATTATTCCCCTAAAATACTGTCATCTAATATTTTAGTGTCATATGCTGAATAGGAATGCCAACCAGCGACTGTTTGATCAAAGTCAACAATGCTGCCTGTCATAATCCCAGATTCATCAGAACACAAAAATGCTAAAATTTTCGCAACATCAATAGGTTTGTTTAATCTTTTAAATGGAACTTTTGCCTCTGCATCTTTAAGCCAATTGTCATCAGCATTGTGAAATTTTTTCTGAATTACGGTTTCAGCTGGTGTATCAGTCCAACCTAAATTTACACCATTCACTCTTATTTGATGTCCGGATACTGAATTAGCAACATTTTTGATCATTATTGCTAATGCTGCTTTAGAAGAACTATAAGCAGTTAAGAAAGGCATACCACTATATCCAGCCATTGATAAAATATGAGCAATAGTTCCTTTTTTTTTATCTCTAATCATTATTTTTATAACGTCTTGCATCATAAAGAGAGGAGCTTTTACATTTACATTAAAATTTTTATCGTAGTTTTCTTCTGTTGTACTTAAAATTGTACCCCTTTCTGTAAAAGCAGCAACATTGATAAAACTATCTACAGTATTAAATTTTTTATCAGTTTCAGAAACTATTTTTTTGCAGTCTGTAAGTTTCTCTAAATCTGCTTGAACATATAAGCACTCTGCACCTATGCTTTCTATTTCAGATTTTACTTTATTGCCTTTATCGCTATTTCTCCCACAAATAGTTATTCCCTTAGCACCTCTATTTGCCAGTAATTTTGCAGTCTCAGCTCCACTTCCTTGAGTACTTCCTGTTACGATTATAATTTTATTTTTAAATTGGTTAGTTTGTTCAGATATATATTTATTGGACATATTAATTTTTTTTATTTTATAAACTAAGCCCAATATAAAATTGGGCTTAGTAAATTATTAAGGAGATAATTAACCTGCAATACAAGTAGCAATGTTTGGTTTCATACAAACATCAAGACCTGTGTAAATTGCATTGTTAGATGTGTTGTCAAATTTCAACGGTTTTCCATCTACAATATCTTTTAGAACATACATCGCTTTGTAACCCATCATATAAGGTTGTTGACCTACTTGACCATGTGTTCTTCCAGCCTCTAGATCTTCCATCTGCATAGGAAGAGTATCGGCAATTACAACTGCAGTTTTCATAGAGCTAATTCTATCTTTGTGTTTTTCAGTAACTCTTCTGAAAGCTTTTGATACGAACTGAGGAAACCCACCAGTTGGTACAAATGCAGTTAGGTTAGGGTGTTTAGCAAAGATATCTTCCATTTGTTGTACTGAAAGAGGGAAATCATCATTCGTGTACAACGGACATCCGCTTGCTTCAGTCCATCCATTTTCACCTTTTAAGGCAGCGCTTGGATATTTTCCACTATCTGCACGTCCTGCAATGGTATCTCTAATTCCTGACATTCTTTCATTATGGTTTGCTGCTGCAGCACCACCTGATTGAATACAAATTTCTCCACCACCAGGTTTTAACATCATAACGATTTGAGCCAAGTATACTCCAATGTCATAGTTTTTAGTTCCAACATAAGCTTTTCTTAGGCTAGCATCTTTATTTAATAGATCTGAGTCCCAAGTAATTATTGGAATATTAGTACCTTTAACTGCTTTAGCCATTGCCGCTGCATTAGAAGAAGCTACAGCAATCCCATCAACACCTTTAGCAATTAAATCTTGAACGATTTGAACTTGTTCTTGTTCAGTATGTTCACCAGGTCCAATGTATAAGCATTCAATTCCACCAATTTCTTTTTCAGCAACTTTACATCCATCTCTAGCTAAATCGAAAAATGGGTTGTTCATCGCCTTCGGAACTAATGCGAAAACTTTATCAGCCGCATAAGAAATTCCAGAAATTGATACGAAAACAAATGCTAACATCGCAATTATTGTTTTTTTCATATTTAATCTCTCTCTTAGTTAGTTATTTTTAAATTTAATCATAATAATTCTCAGATGCTGTTGCAAGTAAAATGATGTAATTCAACTTATAGTTGATGTATCAATTTGATTGATTTTACATCAATTAGTGTTATTCTAAATTTATGGTTTCTTATTGGAAAAATGTATCAATAAAGAAAATTTCTGAAGCTTCAGGCTATGGAACTGCAACAGTTGATAGAGTTCTCAATGATAGACCCGGAGTAAGTAAAAGAACCAAAGACAAGATCTTAAAAACTCTAAACAATTTACAAAATACCAGCCAAAAGAATAATAAAAAAAATATTTTAGTTTGTTCTCAATCTGGCCCTTCTTATAACAAAACTTTAGAGGAAACTATAGAAAGAGTTAATTCTAAAAATCACAATAAGTTTAATTTAATTAAAAAATTTATAGCAGCAAAAGATTTTAAGCCAGATCATTTTATTAAAATTTTAAATGATACGTCAAAGTTTGATGCTGTAATTATAGTTTCACAAGAAGATCAAAATATAAATAATGAAATAATAAAAATTACAAATGAGGGAAAACCTGTTGTAACACTTACTACAGATTTACCTAATTCAAATAGAACTTGCTATATTGGAAGTAATCAATCTAACGCAGGCTCAACAGCAGCTCAGATAATAGGAAAACATGTTGGAAAAAAAACAGGATCAATTTTGATGGTTATGAGTATGCCTTACAGATGTCAACAGGAAAGAGAGTTAGGTTTTAGAAAAATTTTAAGATCTGAATTTCCTAACCTAATTATAAAGGAGAGTATTTTTAATTTAGACACACCAGAAGAAAGTTATAAATATGTTAAAAAATATATAAAAGAAAATGGCACACCATTAGGAATATATAATATAGCTGGAGGAAATTTAGGTGTGGCTAAAGCAATTAGTGAAATGGATTTACAACAAGATATTATTTTTGTTGGGCATGAATTAAATAAGAATTCTAGACATTTATTAGAAAATAATAAAATGGATTTTGTAATAGGGCATGATGTCGAACTAGAAATTGAAAGTGCATTTGAGAAAATTTTAAATTTTAGTAATGAAGTAGAAAATAAGACTTTCTATTACTCAGATATATTAATTTTTAATAAATATAATTGTATGAATAAAAAAGTTTTTTAATTAATTCTTTTTGTTCTTCACTTTTTCCAACCATACAGCACCAACAATAAATAAACCTAAGAATGTTCCTTGCCAATAAGGATCAATACCTGCCATTAACAAACTATTTCTTATTGTTTCCATTAAAGCAGCTCCAATAAATGCTCCAAATGTTCCACCAACTCCACCCATTAAGTTTGCACCACCAATTACAGTTGCTGCAATTACTCTTAATTCATATGTGTATCCTAAAGCATTAGTAACTGAACCCATCCAACCAACAATCATTACAGCTGAAATAGCAGCAAATAGACCACTTATTATATAAACAGACATTTCAATCCATCTGGTGTTAATTCCAGATAATTCAGCTGCTTTTTTATTACTTCCAACAGCATAAACATGTTTTCCATAAGATGTGTATTTTAATACCAAACCCATTAAAATTGTTAACACGATTAATAACCAAGTGGCATTAGCTACACCAAAGATTGATCCTCCACCAATTTCATAAAACATTTCATCTTTAGGACCAAACTCATAAAACATTTTGTTATTTGATACCACTAAAGCTAGACTTCTGGCTATTGCCATCATTCCTAAAGTTACAACAAATGGAGAAAGCTTAAGATAAGCTATTAGATAACCATTAACAGCACCAATTAATGCTCCTGCTAACAGTGCAAGAAATATTGAAACCCAAACATACACTCCTTCAAAGTAAGATGCTTTTGAATACCACTCTGGTAAATACTGAGCATCTAAAAATAACCCACATATAACTCCTGTTACTCCCATAATTGATCCAACAGATAGATCAATACCAGCAGTAATTATTACAAACGTCATACCTATTGCCATAATACCTATGAATGAAAAATTTCTCGTAATATTGAATAAATTATCTTTACTTGAAAAAGCATCTTCAACAAAAAACATAACAAAACAAATTCCTAGTAAAGCAATTGAAACCCAAAACGATTGTTCTGATACCAGTTTTTGTAAAAATGTTTTTTCTGTTTTAGAAATCAATTCTTGATTAAATTTAGTTGAACTCATGCTCTATCAATTGCTCCTGTAATTAATCCTGTTGCCTCTTCAGTTGAAGAGTCTTTTATCATTTTTTCACAAACTTTTTCACCTCGTCTTAAAACTACTAATTTTTCACAAACTTCAAAAATATCTGGCATTCTGTGACTAATTAGTAATACAGATATACCTTGGTCTTTTAATCTTTTTATAAGATCAAGTACTTCTGCAACTTGTCTGACACTAATTGCGGCTGTTGGCTCATCCATTAAAACTAATTTTGGGTTTGTAAGTCTTGTTCTAGCTATAGCTACAGCTTGTCTTTGTCCTCCTGACATTTGCATAACCAAATCTTTTGGACGTGTTTCAGATTTAAGTTCTTCAAAAAGTTCAGCAGATTTTTTAAACATTGCTGGATAATCTAAATATTTAAATGGCCAAACACCTTTTTGAATTTCTCTTCCAAGAAAAACATTTGAAGCCGCAGTTAAGTGATTACAAAGAGCTAAATCTTGGTAAACAACTTCTATTCCTGATTTTCTAGCATCGATTGGTTTTTCGAAGTTTACCTCGTTGTTATCAAACATAATGTTGCCAGATGAAGGTTTAAAGTTGCCGGCAATAATTTTTAATAAAGTTGATTTACCAGCTCCATTATCCCCCATCAAACCAACAGTTTCTGACTCGTTTATATCAAAACTTACTCCTGTAAGTGCCTGGATTGCTCCAAAATTCATTTCAATGTTTTTTAGAGACAAAATACTCATATTAAAATTTAATATTTACAACTTTACCTTTTTTGTATGCTTCATAAGCTGCATTAGCAATTATGAGTGCATTTTTTCCATCTTCAAAAGTAACTTTTGGTTTAGTTTTTTTGGTTACACATTTTACAAATTCATTGAATTGATCTTTGTATGCTTGTTCATATCTTTCTATAAAGAAAAAATGCACTGGATCTTTTACCGAAGTTGATTTACTTGTATATCTCTCCACTGATGTAGTAGTTTGATTGTTTGAAATAATCATTCCTTTGCTTCCAAAAACTTCAACTCTTTGATCGTATCCATAAACAGCTCTTCTAGAATTATTTATATGTATCAAAACTCCTTTTTTTGATTTTAAAATAAACATCGCTGTGTCATGATCTTTTTGCTTTTTTGCATTTTTATCAAATAACGCTTCACCAAATGCTGAAATTTGCACTACAGGGTCGTTACCTAATATAAATCTAGCTAAATCAAAATCATGAATAGTTGTATCTCTAAAAAAGCCACCTGCTGCTTTTAAATAATCTATACCAGGAGGTTCTGGGTCACGACTAGTAATTACAATCATTTCTAGTTCACCAATTTCTTTTTTTACTCTTGCTTGTTGAGCTTTTGCATGACTAGAGTCAAACCTTCTATTAAATCCGATTTGAATTGGAACTTTAGTATTTTTAATTTGATTTAAACATTCATTTACTTTTTTAATATCTAAATCAATTGGCTTTTCACAAAAAATTGCTTTTCCTGCTTTAGCTGCCATTGTTATAAATTTGGTATGTGTTGGTGTAGCTGAAGCAATTAAAACAGCATCAATTTCTTTTGAATTTATTGCTTCTTCTGGCTTACTTGCTATTTTACATTTTGTAAATCTTGCTACGTCATTTGCAAATTTTTTATTTACATCATAAACATATTTTAATTTTGCATTTGGATGAGCTGAAATTATTTTTGCGTGCATTTTTCCAATTCTACCTGCACCCATGAGAGAAAAGTTAATCATAAGAATATAGAACAGAATTGAAAAATAAAATCAAGAAAGAATTTGTTTGATGAGTTTAACATCATTTTTCAAGAATAATTTCCTTGATGACTTTAACATCATATTCTATTTATAAGATGTAATTTTAATAAAATATAACCTTATGACAGTTAAATTAGGAATAGCACCAATAGCATGGAGTAATGATGATATGCCCGAATTAGGAGGGGATACAACTTTAGAGCAATGTCTATCTGAAGCCAGTCAGGCAGGATTTATTGGAATTGAGTCTGGTGGTAAATTTCCAAAAAAATCAGAAGAATTAATTCCTAAACTTAATGAGTTTAATCTAAATCTTTGTTCAGGTTGGTATGGAGCTAATTTAAGAACAAATAGTGTTAATGAAGAGAAAAATCTAATTCGAGATCAGTTAAAACTTTTTAAAGATTGTAATTCACCTTGTATGGTTTTTGCTGAAGTTTCTGGTTCAATTCAAGGAGATCCAAATCGAAAATTATCTACTAGACCTCAAATGGATCTTGAAGAATCTAAAAAATACTATGAAAAAATTTCAGAAATGGGAAAATATCTTGAAGATGAAGGGATGCCGCTTGCTTACCATCATCATATGGGCACTGTAATAGAAACTGAAGAAGATACCGTTAGATTGCTTGAAAATACTGATGATAGCGTAAAACTTACATTAGACACTGGTCATATGTTGTTTGCTCAAGGAGACTCTTTAAAAATATTAAATGATTTTAGCGAAAGATTAATTCACATGCATTGTAAAGATATTAGAAAAAGTGTTTTAGAAAAATCTTTGAAAGAAGATTTAAGTTTCAGAGGAGCATTTTTAGAGGGCGCATTTACAGTTCCGGGTGATGGATGTATTGATTACAAACCTTTGTTTGATGTTTTGAAAGAAAAAAATTATTCTGGTTGGTTGGTAGTAGAGGCAGAACAAGATCCAGCAAAAGCAAACCCACTTGAATATGCAAAAATAGGGTACAAGTATCTAACTGAAACCTTAAATCTTAGTGATATTAAAATATATAATAATTAACTTTCGATAAATATTAGCTAAATTTTTAGACTAAATCTCTTATTATAATCTTACAATTTTTGATTTTTCTAATGTATCATCAAAATAATCAATAATATTTTGAATTGTTTCTACACCCATTCTTGTCATACACTCATCAGTGAAAGCAGCAGTGTGTGGACTTAAATAAACTTTATCGTTTTTTAAAAGAGGATTATCATTATCTGGTGGTTCTTGTTTAAACACATCAATTCCTGCGCCAAAAATTAAATCTTCATTTAAAGCTTTATTAAGATCTTCTTCATGAATAATCCCGCCTCTAGCAGCATTAATTATGATGCAGTTTTTCTTCATCGTTTTAAGTAAATCATAATTAATTAGATTTTCTGTTTTTTCTGTTAAAGGCATATGCAGAGAAATTACATCCATGGTTTTTACTCCCTCTTCAAGATTATCTATTTTTTTTCCACCAAGCTTCTCTATTGTATCTTTATCTACAAAGGGATCATAGACGTAGACATTCATTTCAAATCCCAAACATCTTTTAATAAGTGCTTTACCAATTCTACCAAAACCCATTATTAGGAAATTTTTTTTCCATACTTCAATAGTTTTAGGTAATTTATTTCTATCCTTAAAGTTACCATCTCTGACTGTCGTATGATAGAGCTCTCTTCTTTTAGCGATATTTAATAAAACAAACATTACATGCTCAGCAACTGTGACTGCGTTTGCATTAGCTGTAATAGCAATTTTTATATCTCTTTCCTTAGCTGTTTTTAAATCAATATTGTCGTAACCAACTCCATGTCTTGAAATTATTTTAAGATTTTTTGCCTCATTAATTACCTCACCAGGTAATTTTGCTATTCTAATTGAAGCACCATCACAATCTTTTATTTTTGTCTTTAAATTTTCTATCGAAACATCATCAGTAACTTCCACATCAAAATTGGGATGGTTATTAATTAATTCCATACCTTTGTCATGAACTTTTTGGATAACTAGAATCTTCTTTTTATTAGTCATAATTTTTATTTAAGTCTTTCTATTGAAGGCTTTTCTAATACGAAAAATATCAAACAATGTAAAATAGTTTTTTAAAAAGTTGTAATTAATTTCTTATTAAAATAAATTTAATTGTGAATTTAACTATAAAAACACTACTTTATTTTTTTAACTTTCTTGAAAAGGTTAATACTTTTTTTCTAAGAATTGGAAGACAATTTGCATGGATTGCAATTTTTTTAATGGTTGTTGTAATTATGATCCAGGTATTTTTTAGATATGTTCTAAACAGCGCATTACCATGGCCTGATGAAGTTGCAAGATTTTTAATGTTATGGATGACTGGTTTAATCGCTCCTTCAGCCTACAGATGGGGAGGTTTTGTTTCTATTGATATGTTGGAAAGGTTTTTACCTAAAATTATATCTACTTTATTAACTTTATTTTTATTAATTGTTTCATTGTTTGTTTTGATAATTGGTCTAGAGTTAGGTTTAAAACATATCAATGCTGGATGGATTTTTAGTTCAGCTTCAATTAAAATTCCTTTTAATTTAATTGGTGGTAAAGCTGAACCAATAAAATTAGCCTGGATGTATATGTCCTTACCTGTTGGAATTGTTTTTTTGATTTCAGTAAACATAGAGTTAATTTTAAGAAATTTTTTAAGTAATTTTACAAAGTTAGAATTACCTGAAGATTTAGATAAACAAAAATTGGAGACTCAATAATGTTGATTTGGTTTCTCCCCTTATTTTTATTATTTTTATTAATTGGATTGCCAGTATTTTTTGGATTGTTAGCTGCTCCTGGAATTTTACTTTGGTTGAATGATCAATCTAGAGATGGTGCAATGCTTTATAGAAATATTTATAATGGTATTGACAGTTTTCCTTTAATGGCAATCC
>Ga0213868_10000373_pt1 | contig 42073 bp, 12 predicted proteins | sample PICome_9_FD_160087 | JGI IMG/M metagenome (GOLD analysis project Ga0213868, IMG submission 160087) | Coastal seawater microbial communities near Pivers Island, North Carolina, United States - PICO127 | ecosystem: Environmental > Aquatic > Marine > Coastal | place: USA: North Carolina...
GCAGATAAGTTTCTAAATGTATTAGCCATTGCTATATTAAGACCTGAATTATTACCTACATCGGATGCAGATTCTGGTATAACAAAATTATCAATAAAGAAATTTGATTCATTTTTTGATTCTAATACTTCTTTTATTTCATTTATAACATCAACAATAGATCTATCTGAATTAGGATATATTAAATCATTACTTAATACTTTTTCATTAAGCGTCCCGTTTTGTAAAAGATTATACTGATAACCTTTTATATTAAGATAAGATAAAAGATCCAATGCAATATTTTGCACGTCTTCTGTTTTTAATGTTGTAGGCCTTGTATCTATATTGTCAACTACATTATCTAATATATCTTGAAAAACAGGTGAACTACTTAAAAATGTTACCGGTAATAATTCATCAGTAAGCTGTTTAAACAACTTTAAATATGTACTATTCCATGTATTACTGCTATAAATTTTAGTTAAATCTAGTGGAGCTTTGGGATCAAGCAAAGTTTGTATATCTTTTTTCTTATCTAATACAGTTGCAATATCTTTACCTAGACCTTTAGTAAGACTTGTGGGTGCACTCATTTTATTTGTAAAAGTTTCAAGATCCATAAACTCTTTAAACTTTGACAGTATACTTACAGTATCTTGATCACTTACCCCCTCTGGTTCATTAATGGCATTTAGTAATAATTCATCGTTAACTTTTAATGTTGATTTAGATCCATCTTCAACTAATTCCTTTATTTTGTTTTCTACTAATTTTTCAATGCCCGGATCAAACTTATCTTTTTTGTTTAATGCTTGAGAATACAAATCTTGTATAACGGGATTGTTTATTAATAATATAGATGTTCTAATAGGTACACTTAATGAAGTCATCATTGATACCAAACCTAATGCATGTCTATTTAAACCCAGCTTAGAAAACAAACGCTCTTTAGCATTATCTGTAGCCATAGTAATAAGAGAGGATATTGTATCTTGTTTTCTTTGATTACCCTCATTCTTTTTTTCTATAGTATATTTAAATGAGTCGTAAGTAACACCATCTATGCTAATTGGGCTTTTTAAATCAATATCATATTCAGTTAACAAACTCAGATATAAATTAGGTAATACAGCAGCTCCAATTGAAGCTCCTTTATTTGCTTTGAAAGCAAGTATCTTACCAACCAAATCATCTACATCATTATTTTCCTCTAACATTCTATTCTCAAATAATTTTGATTCTTCAGCTAATAATGATAATGTAGTTTCAAGTATATCTAATGTAGCAGGTGAATAAGAAATAGGATTTTCTCCAGATGCTACACTATCATTTCCAAGTAATGCATATTTATAATCTAAAATTTTGTTATTTAATGGAGCAGCATATGGTTCACCAAATTTAGCAACATACTCACCGTATTGTGCTTTGGTAATAGGTAAACCAAGCATTTGTAATGCCTTTACACCTGCTTCTTTTAATCCTGCATCTGTAACAATATTTTGTTTTGTTAGAAATTGATAGTATGCTTTTTCTTCAGATTCTGAAAGGCTATTTTCAATTTTAGCTGCATCTAAATTTTCATCATAAGTTAAATAAGCTTCAGAGTATATTGTTCCAGACTTACTTACATTAGTATTTACATATCTAATATAATCTGAATAATTTTCTTCAACTGTATTTTTATTACCATACTCAAAAAATTCTCCATCTTTTACATAGAAGTCTTTAAACTGTGCAAAGACTTTATCAATATCAAAATCTGCACCAGATACCTCAATTAATTCTCTAGCAAACATTGCTGATGAACCAAAATACACAGGCATAAAATCAACCCATTTAATATTCATTGCTGAGTGATTATCTTGAGATGGTATTCTTACACCAAACATTTTTGATATTACTTCAGGCATAGTTGCTGAAGGTGTATTTTCAATTAAATCCATTACAGATTTATGATGTGATGGCATCATCATCTCAGTATATCTTTGACCTGTAGGTTCACCATTAGCATCATATTCCATTACACCATGTCTTAATCTATCTAATACAACAACGCCTTCTGGACCTATATTCTCTTGTGTTAAAGAATCAATATTAAGTAAATCATTTTCATTTCCTTGCCAAGCAGCTCTTCTTATAATTTCAGATCTAATTGGTATTCCATCTTTAATTTCAAATACTCTCCTATAAACTTTATTTCCAAAGTCTGATACTAATGTAAGACCTAAGCCAGGTGTTCTTTCTGAAAATACCCCTTTACTAAAGTAGCTTAAAAATAATTGCTCAAACTTTCTTACTGTGATTTGATTATTTAAGTTATAATTTGGTACTCCACCAGTCATAGAAAAGAATTCAAGTATCTGGCTACTAGATTGTGAGGCTTTAAGACCGCTTAATGCAAACTCTAAAAATGCAGCAAGCTTAGGTGTAACTTTACCAGAAGCTTGAGATATGCTTAATTCATCCATTGCACCATCAAAACTAAATATTAAATTTCTTTTATCTTTAAATCTTAAAGTAACTCTTTCTGATACAGCTTTATTATATTCTGTTCTAATTTCACCAACAGTCATATTTAATGCTGGAACAAATTGATTATCATTTTGTTCAGATGTTAATATCTGTTTTATTTGTGTAGGATCAACTTGCTCTAATTTATTAGATGGATTTAATTGTTGTAGACCCATAAATCTAGCATCTAATGTAGTATAACCCTTGGTAAATGGATTACCATCGGCTAGTTCTTCAAGTGAATTAACACGTTGTTTTTTCATTTTAACTGCACTTAATGGAGCAGCAATTGCAATTGTTTCTTTTTCTTTTTCAATAGCTTCTAACTTTACCCTTAGATTATGAAGTGATTCCAGTCCCGGTTTTGGCAACCACATCTTTATATTTCCATCCCATATAGATGTATATTCTGGTGTTAAAGTAAAAGCAGACATTTTAAGAAATGTACTTCCATCACCATAAACAAACTTTTTGGAATTTAATAATGCTTGCATCTTAGCATAACCTTCAGGTGTAGCTTCATTTCCAAATACTGAATCAGAAGTTATTGTTTGACCTGTCTCAATTCTATTAATCAATTCAGCTTGAGCTGCTGTTAATTTACCAAAACCAAACCACATATATCTAAATGCTTTTGTTGTAATATACATTTGAGCATCGGCAATATCAATTCCACTGTCTTCCGGTTCTTCTAATGTAACTAAACTTATATCATCTACAGGATGGATAACACCATGAGATGGAGCCGTTATAGCTGAGTATGCACTATAGTATGCACCGTTTTGCATTTTAGCTCTTTTAATCTGATCTACTGAATCTTTTAAAGAAACAGCTTGATCACCTAAAAGAATCTCATTTATAGAGTATGAATTTATAGCATCATTAAAAAATATCTGTTTAAGATTATGTCTGTAGTTATCATTAAGATTTAATAATGAAGCAGATTGTACAAGAGCAGTTCTACTTACACCAGCTGCTATAATAGGACCTGATTTTACTTGATTAGATATTTGGTCTTCTATTTTTAATTCATCTATTAACTGTTCAAATACTTGAAAACGGCTTTCTAAGCTATCAACTACACCTTCTCTTAATGCTGTCATTCCAGATACCTCATTGGTAACCTCACCAGTTTGTTGTGCAACTGTCACTGTTCCTGCTAAAGCATCATCTAGTGTGATAACATTACCTGCATTACCTGCTTGAATTGCTGCGTTAATAAGAAAAGTCTGTTGTTCTTCAGACATTAATGTCTTAGTGTTAAAAAATGTAAGTGCTCTTCCGTCAGTATATCCTAATATATCTTCTTGAGTTTTTGTTGCATTATTTGCTTCTCTGTTTATTCTAGCAAACTCAGTTCTAATTTTATCAATATATATATCTACAGCCTCTTCAGTTAAAACAGCTTCTCCATTAACCATTTCCACAGTCTTAATTACCGGAAGATTAATCATATCTCCTGTATTAGACGCTTCCATTACTCTTATAAGCACCGGTGCTAATCCAGTAGTAATTTTATTACCCTCATCATCTAAACTTTCTACATTAGATACTTTATAACTTTTACTATTTAATAAGCCTGCATAATTATTTATTAAGTTCAGAGCAAACTCTTGTGGGGTAAAATCACCATATGTTGAAGTTTGCTTGACCCCTTGTAAAGAATCATTTAGTTCTTCTTCAGTTGATAACAGGTCACCTATTTTATTTCCTGCTACTCTTATTATTTGCAATCTTGATTCTAATGATAGCTGATTAAAAGCTGCATTATTTAATAAAAAGTTATTTGCCAAATAAGGATCTGATTTTAATAACTCTTCTAAACTATCTGCATTATTTAATTGTGCTACCTTTTTTAAATGATATGTTGGTAGTTGGTGTGCATAAACTAAATCACCATTAGGATTTTTAAATACAGATGCTCCAATTGTTTCATCAAATGGTGCATTACCAACTGCCATTTTCTTTAATCTAGAATCCATGCCAGATTGATCAACTGCAAAGATATCATTGTTGTCTTGAATTAACTGACTCATTAAAGCTATAGAACTTTCTTTATAAGGCTTGCCGTCTAAATCATGAGTTAATGATGGCGTTTCATTTTTATTTAAATCTAAAAAAACACGTTGATCAGAGTTTAAATTAGATCTGTTATATAACATGCTATACTGAAGATAAAGTGGACTAATTTTAATACCAGAAAGATTAAATAATTGCTCAGAGTATTTTTTAGTATCTTTCTTAAGTTTTGTACTACTAATACCTTTGCTGTTTGGTATTATTTCACTTTGAATTTCAGCAAGTAAAGTTATCAGTTCTGTTTTCAAATTAGGATTAGACAAAAGTTGTTTTCTTTTACTAATAAATCCTTGACTCCATCTATCTAATTGAGAATTAGTATCATCTCTTTCTGACGCAGAATATACTATTGTGTTACCTGCATTGTCCCTTTCATTAAATAAGTAGTCAACTCTAAAGTTTTCAAAACCTTTTAGTATTGACTGAAATAATAAAGGAGAATTAACTTCTAACGGAATGCTATTGTCACTTAACAATTGTTGTTCAGTTATTCCTACATCATTTAGGATCCTACGTACAACAGCTGCTGTTTCTGAATTATCTTGTCCAAAGAAATACATGCTTTGTAATATCTGTTTAGGATCAGTTAAGTTTTTAACAGCTTTAAGTAAACCATTATAAGCTTCTACAAAATCAACAGCTATTATTATTGGCTCACCGTTTGTTAATTCAGTATTTCCAAAATAATCAGTTGCTTCTACAGAAGTTGTTGCTATATAAGCTCTAAGCTGACTAGATAAAGATCTAAATCCACCAATCATTGATGCATCTTTATCATACTCAGATGTAGTTCTCAAACCAGTAGAGTCTTCAAACTCTTCTACTTGAAATTCTTCTTCATTGGCCTTATCACTTATTTGATTAATATACTTTACACTTTGATTTCTTATCTCATCACTATAATTATCAAAAGCTGATTGTATTTCAATTAATTTTTGTTTCTGTAAATCAGTTTTATTTTCATTAATAGGATTATCTATACTATATAAAAATTCAAAATCATCTAGTATAGAATCCATTTGTTCTTTAGGATTATAAGATTCATTTAATTTAGATATACGTTGTAAAAACATAGCTGATATATTTCTTACTAAAGGATCTGCTATATCACTATCTAAATAAATAAACCCTAAAGTATCATCTTTACTTATTGAGTCATGTGGTATTAATGCATTAGCCTCTATAGTAGTTCCTACATCCAATGCTGTAGTAAATTCATTATTAGCTATTTGTGCACCTTTGAATTTACCTGAGTCAATATTTTCAAATAAAGTACGTAATTCATTTTTTGAATATGAATTAAAAACACCTTGTATCCATTCTATAATTCTAGTAAATAAAGATTTAACACTTGCATCAGTGTTTGTATTCTTAGGATTTATTTTGAACTTTTCAAATTCATCTGCTAAATATTCTTCATAGTATTCATTCTCTAGTTGTTTCCTAGTCATGTTACTATATGTATCTGCAGAGTTTTTAAATTTTTCAAGTTCTTTCTCAAAGCTTTTTCCTTCAGCTCTAAGTTTAGCTCTTACTTCTTTTCTTGCTATACTTCTATATTTAGTTATCTCCTCATTACTAAGTAACATTCTAAATACGCCATGAAAAGCCTCATGATATTTGTATGGAGATGTTGCACCAGTATAAATAGTTCCTGATACTTTTTGTCCACCAGCTACATGATTTAATCCTAATACAAACGCACCAACACGTACACCACCAGCTTTTAAATTATTTCCTAATGTTGTTATATCAGCTATATTAATAAAACTAGGTAAGTTACTTGCAGCCCAGTCAGTAAAGATATCTATATCTTCTACATCTGATAAACTTAAATCAGAAGAAGACATAATTTTATTAGCTTCTTTTTCAATTGCTTTTCTTTGAGCTAATAATTTTTGATACTCTTCATTTGTTCTAAGAGTCTTACCTCTTTCTTTAGGTTGTACACCTTCTAACAGCTGTGCCTTAAGAGTTTCAAGTTTTTGTTTTATATCTTCAAGCTTACTAACTTCTTGTGTTGGTTGTGAACCTTCGCCACCTTTTTTAGAAACCATTACATTAATAGTAGCAGCTCTCATATTATAAACTTCTACTTCTCTTGGTGTTAGATTATCCACACCCTCTCTAACAATTTTATTTACTATATGATTAATGTATTCAGAAGGTAATGTAATAAAATCTTTAGCTGCAAATTCAGCAAATGCTGGATCACTTAAATCTAATAAACTAAACTCCGCTTCTTCAGAAGTAAAATTAGATTCTTCTACTACTTCAATTATATCTTCTTTTATGTTACCCTTATCAATTTCAGCTTGAATGGCTGAGGAATCACCTATTGCTCTAGCTGAATTATTTAATACTACTTCTGGTCTCACATTAGTAGTAGTAGCATCTATAAGATCAGCAGCAGATACCTGTGTTGGAAATGATTGTCTAAAGTTTTTATTTGATATTTTATTTCCTGATTCTGCTATATCTGCGTTATTATTAAAATCATTAATTAATGCTTGTATATAACCATTGATAGATGAATCTGATACAAAACTTTTTGCATTTCCAGCAGGTATATCTATAGTAATAGTATCTCCTATTTGTTTACCTATATCTGTATTATATAATTGTAGTTGTAACTTACCCCATGGAGTAACTTGTAAAGAAATATTATAACCTTCTTTAGCTGATATGAATACAGACCCTCTTATATTCTCTTCATTAAATTGAGTGTTATATGCTAAGTCTTTAACTTTACCATCTTTATCTAAGTTTTCCTTTTTAGTTTTTTGTGCACGGTTAACAAGATCTGCTGCTAAATTATCTCTTTGAGATTTATTAAATGTACGGGCTTTTAAATTAACAGGTCTGTAAGATCCATCAGGTAATTGTACTATAGCTATATATCTATCAGTACCATTCTTAATATCATCCCACATTAAATCTTTTTCAAGTCTAGATTTTATTTTATTAGATAGCTTAACTCCCTCACTACCTTCTAGTGAAGTAATAAATTCTACTGATCTAGCACCTCCCTTTTTCCTTTTTAAATCAAAAATAAAATAGTTACCATTTTCATCAGCGTGTTCATAGCGTAAATCTTTTAAAGATCTTGTTGAACTATTGTCATAAGACATTCCTCCTTTTTGAGCAACAAATCCTAATCCAAATGGTATATCATTTAATGATACAATATTTATATCTACATTACTCTTCATTACACCATCAGCATATGAAACCAATAATGCATTCAGAGCAAAATTATTTCTTGCTAAATCTAAAGCTTGTTTTGGATCTAATTTATTTCTTAACTCAGGACTAACAAATAAAGTATTTAACGCTTGTTCTCTGGATATGTTAGATAAAGATTTTATTGTTTTACGCTGAGCATCTTGCATAGTTACATTACCGTTAGGAATATATGCAAATACACCATTTTCATTATCTGTTAAAGGAATCTTATTTTCTTTTAATATTCTATTAATTTTTGTTTTTGTGTCTCCATCAGGAATAGCAAGCCCTATACTATACTTAGATTGTTTTATATCAACATAAGGATTTTCTTCTTTACCTGATACAATATATTTAGATGATTCGTTGTTAACTATTTTATTTGATGTAATAACAAGTTCAAGATTATTAATTTCTTCTTGTGTTAAGTTATCTAATATAATATTTAACCTATCATCTGCATAACTATAGTCTCTTTGTCCATTTACAGTATCTGCATGAGGATACAATTTATTTATATCGGTTATATTAACTCTAGATACATTTGTTGGTAATAAGTCAAATTTAAATTCTTGTATGGAATAAGAATTTTTAAACTGCCCTGCTTGTAATGTAATAGGTTTGCCTTCAAAGTTATTAGGAAGTAAACGTAAGTTTCCACCCTGTATAAATTTAGGAGTGCTGATTACTCTATACTCTTTACCATCTTTATCATAAACCAATTGACCTTGAAATAACATTTGACCATCAAAAGGAAATGGTGTAGTATCTGGTGCACGTTTATCTAATTCTCTCATAGCTGCAATAGCAGATCCAGAATCACTAAAAGCATTAAGTGTAACGCCTATTTGTGATAATAGTTCAGAAGATACATTATTTCCTTTCTTATCAATTAATTTATATAAAGCCTCAGCTTGACCTTGCTGATTTATTGTTATTATTTTAAGTACATCTGTTGTTGCACCTAATTGAAAAATACTTGGTTTAGGTGGATTAGCAGGATCAATTTCATCATCTTCATTACCCACTGCTGGAGTAACTGTACTTGGATCTGACTCAATTGGTTCAGTATAATACATTTCATTTAATGGTATACCCGCTGCTTGAAGTATTTCTTTTACTAAATCATTTTCTAATACCTCTCTGCTTTTTAACCAATTTTCAAAACCTTTTTCAGATTTAATATCTTCATCAGTTAATTCTCCAAATACAGGATTACCTTGAGCATCTAATACTGGAAGTTTACCTGATATCCATAATTTCTTTAATGCATTAAATGTATTTTGCCAGCTCAACCCTTCTTCGTTTCTCCACTCCTCAAAGCTTTTAACTTTTTCACCAAGAACAGTTTGAGTACCAGCATACTTTCTGTACTGTCTATTTAATAAAGCTCTTAATAATGGAGTATTATTAGATTCAGGTAAAATAACATCTATATCAGCTTCTTCTAAGATTTCTTCTTGATTACTTTTTGTTTCTTGTACCTCAATGTCTTTACTCTTTTGTTCAGTTGTTTCTCCTGAGTCATCAGTTTTTTCTGACATCTTTCTATATGTATCAAGCAATCTTTGAATTTGATCATACTTTACTTTATCTAATTGAGGATCTATATCACCTTGTTCATCATAAAAGTTTTTTAGCTCATTTACATTTCCTGTAAGTAAGAATTTCCTTACTTGTTCAGGATCACCAACATAACCAGCTTCAAATAATTTATTCATTAAAGTATTAGCTTCTTTTATATTGATATACTTTTCTATTTGTTGCTTATGTATTTTACTAAGACTTTTATATATATTTTTATTAACCTCTATTTGTCTTTCAACAATTTCATTAAGTCTTTCTGGGTTGTTTAAATACTCAATTGCTTTATCATAAACTTTAGCTCTACCTTTTAATGCATGATAATCAACCATTTGTTTAAGAGCCTCTTGAATTTTGGATCTATCTACAAAAGAGTTAGTTGATTGTGCCATGAATTGAACATAGTCCTGAAATGCTGTAGTAAGTTTGTTTATTTTTCTTCTATCAAAAGAGCCATCTTTGGTTAAATTTTCTGGAGCAGTTAATATTTTTTGAACAGCTTGAAGTTTTTTAATTTTATCTGTTTTCTGTTTAATAACTTTTTTACCGTCTTTGCTATCTTTATCTTGAACAGCAATATCTTGTAATAGCAATCCAATTTCATTATTAATGGAGTCTATGTCTAATAATACTGTAATATCATTAGCTGCCATTTTCTCAAATAATGGATCATTACTTAAGTTAGTATAAATACTATCAGCTCTTTCTGTTGCACGTTTAAATCCGTCTTCAGTAAACATATAAAGATATGTAGCATGTTCAAATGCTTTTTCTTTAATAGCTTCTAAAATATATTGTCTGCTACCTTTATCATATTGTGATCTATCATAAGGATTTGTAAATTTATCTCTGTTGTTTTCAAAAGTAGTTTCATACTTATCTATGTTATTAACTAAATCTTGAAGTCTTTGTCTTGCTTTACCACTTTTAATATCTCTTTTTTGATTAGGAAATGCTTGAGCTAATTCTTCATCACTCATTTGCATAAAATCTGTAAGCTGAGATCTAAAATACTGAGATGTTCCATTTTGAAAAATAGTATAAAGTTGTTGAAATTTACCAAAGTCTTTTTCATCTGTAAAACCAAATCTATCTTGAGCAAAAGCATTTTGCTTCATTGCTGCGGCAACTTGTTTTTGAACTAAAAAGTTTAATTTAGTTGGATCAAATAAACCAGAGGGATCATCAATTGTGCTATTCCATGCTTCATTATGTACTTTAACTAAATCAGCTACATATTGCTTTTTTTGCTCTTGGTATTCTTTATATGCTTTCGGGTCACTAATTCTATTATATAAAGCAGGCATCCCTTGAAACACTAATTTTTGAGGTCCTTGTACAATACCACCCATTAAAAATCCTGACAAAAATGTTTCAACACCTTGACCACTAAACTGAGAACCCATTCCAGAAAGAATCATATCATTCTGTAATTCTACACCACCTGCTAATGGATCTTCCATTACAGTAGTATAATAACCTTTAGTACCTACAGCAATAGCCTCTTGCCCAATTTCTTGTAAACCCTCTGCTACGTTTGCAGCAAAGTATCTTGCTGTTGCTGCTATTGCCATTCCAGTATTACCCTTAACACCACCGGCTTTTACTTTAGTCCACCAACCTTTAATACCAGATCCTGCATCTTCAAATACATCTTTAATTTTACCAGTGGCAGCATCTTTAACACCTTTACCTTTAAACAATCTTCCGTTTAAACCTTTTTTAAATGTGTCATTAAATACTTTACCCAATGATCTATTAAATCCACCCATTGCATTTCCTAATACAATTTGATTACTTAAAAAGATTAATGGTGCATTTGTCATTGTAGTATAAAAAGCACCTTCTCCTGCTTGATTTTGTATAAGAGCCATTTGTTCAGGTGTAACATTACCTGTTTTTTTCTTTTGTATAGCTACACCTTCTCTTACAAGTTCATTGTAAACCATACCACCCTCAAGCTTACTTTCAGCTAGTGCTAAATTTACTGATCTAAAATCTCTATAAAAACCACCAAATCCAGCTTTTGCTTTAGCCAAATTGTTTGCATTTTGTGTAGCATTTTTAGCAGTCTTAAAGTTTTTAAGTGCAGAATAAGTTTGTGGTGTTAATATATTACCTACTACTTTTCCTCCAGATTTTGCAGCTTGCCAAAAAGATTTAGCTGCATCATAATTTTTTAATTGATTCATTAAAGCTCTGGTAGAAGCTTGCATGTTTTTTATATTAAAAAAGTTTTTTGCATTTTTTACAAGTCTTCCGGCATTCATTGCTGATCTTACTCCCAAAACCCCACTTGTAGCACCACCAGTAAGATATGTCGCACCAGCAAGTATTAATTCTTCTACGGCAATAGAACCAATTATACCAAATGTATAACCGCTATTTAAAAGTAAATTATTTGTAAAAGCCAATGCACCACCTCTTGATGAGTTACCAACAGCCATAGCATCTTCAAACTCCATCCCTGACTCAATATCCGGTGCACTAAAATAATTATCATCATCAAATAAATCCCCTATACTTCTATATACACTTGAAAATCCAGAACCAACTAAACTACCAAACTCACCTCTCATTCTAGACATATCATCCCAAATTGAAGAGTTTGCGTTATAATATGATTCCATATCTGCATAAGGAGTAAAACCTAACTGAGCAAAATCAGGGTGTTCATAATACCTTAAAAAATTACTTTGTCTAATGTTAGCAAAACGTGGATCAACAATATCTGCCGCAGGTCCAGCTGACTCAGCTTTTAAAATACTCTTTACTGTATTGTATGTATCTTGAGGAGGGTTCTGTTGTTTAACAGGATCAAATAAACCTGTAGCTAAAGAAGGTCTAGCTACACCTAAACTTGCCATTGCAGGTATACCATACTTGTCTATATCTGCTTTATATGCACCTACATTTGCAATTGCACCAGGATCTGTAGCTAATACTTCAGCTAACTGAGTTTCTGGTCCTTCAAACATATCTTCAACTGGTATAAAATTAAATTGTCCAGTTGGAACTACGCTTGTTTCTCTTTGATTGCTAGTTACAGCAGTCTGTAAAGGTGTGTTCCCTTGCTCTTTCATCTAGTCTATTATTTTATACCGTACTGTTCTTGGTCTTTTTTTCTAGCTAATCTATTTTCTTCTCTTATTGTTTTAAACCATGATTCTAATTTATAAACTTGAGGGTCTAAACCTCTTATACCATAAGTCATATCTATTGGTTGTGTAAATTCCTCAGATCTATAATTACCTCCAGTTTTTGTTTCTGAATTGTAAGGTATATATCTATTAACAGTATAGTTAACTGAATAGTTGTTATTATCAATTCTGCTTATTCTATAGTTAGCAGTTGGTGATAGCATATCCGGAACTGTATAATCTGCATACCCATTTTCACTAGACATAATATCTGTGTTTATAGCAGAGTAATATTGATTAGAAGCTGCTTTAACATTTATATCTTCTTTCTGTTGAAATATAAATGATACACCACTTCCAACTGCTTCATTTTCACCTGCATCAGATAAGTATGTAATATCCTTTGTTGTTAAAGCACCGTATTGAGCACTTGGATCTGAGCCACCTTTAACTTTAGAAGCTAACCATTCAGGGCTAAAAATAACTTGATAACCTGCTGTAGTTTTATTACCATCTTGAGATTTACCATAAATAGGTTTGTATTGTAAAGTTGCAATAGGAGCTATAGCATCTGTATTAGACCTTTTAGGATTGTTATACCAAGTATTTAAATCTTCTTTATATAAGTTCCATGCTTTTTCTGCTATCGGATCACTTATTAAAATATCATCAACATTATCTATACTGCCTGCAACTATACCATACGCATTACCTTTTTTTTCTAATGTGTTTATTTGTTGTAGTAAGTTACCCAACTCTGCTTCACCTTGTGAATTACCTGTTAAAGGGTTTATACTATAATTATATGTAGGAGATAACTTTAATCCATCTGATCCATCTCCATAACCAGCTAATATACTATCAACTGTACCGGTAGATAAATCTCCTTGTGTTCCAATTAATCCTTGTTGAAATAATTGATACAATTTATCATAGTATTCTCCAGCTTCTTTGTTAATTTCATTATAATCAGGTACTTTATTTCCTGTGTATACAGTTCTTGTTTTCATTGTAGGTACACCTGCTTCATCTCTACCTTCATACATTTCTATTCTTGTTTCATCAATCATATACTTTGCATCATCAGTACCATCCCATCCCCATAAATCTGGATTTTTAATTGTACCGTTAGCTATCATACCTTGTACTGTTTTAAAATACTCTTCTTTAGGTATAATTTGATTTTGATCATTCATAATTGATGGAAAACCAGCATCAGCAAGAAGTTTAGCATTTTTATCAAAACCAGATTCCCCTCTACTTTCTAAGTTAGCTTTCATAAGATCATAGGTTTCTCTATGATTACTAAGTACTGTATTCATTGCTGTATTAAGACCTTTCATTTGAATATCTGTACTATTATTTGGACCAACCATAGCATCATATAATTCTTGATAGGGTGCAAAGTTTGCATCAACACCGGTTAAATTTGCATTTTGTTTAGTCTGATTATATGTATCTACAAAAGCATTTCTAGTTTTATCATATAAACCAGATACTAAATTTCTATTTGCATATCCAGTAATCTTAGCTTCTTCACCTTCACCTTCTATTGTTGGAGCTGTAAGTTTTTCTTTTATTTGTGCAATAGTTCCCCTAAACTCTACTTCTTTACCATCTTGAATAACTTTAATACCATAAGTACCATTTTCAGCAGCAGAATCTCCCCTTGGGTTTATAATTTGCTTAGCAGCAAGAATATTATCTACTTGTCTTAAGAACAATGCATTATCTCTACGTAAAAATGCTTCATTATTCATATTAGTAACATCAGTATCTGGATCAATTACTCCATCTTCATCTGTAGCTGCAACAAATGTTGATGCATCACCAAAAGATACATTAGTACCTTTTAATAATGATCTAAGTGAATTTGGATCTTCGCTAGTGTCAACAATTTCTCCTTTTGCTATTGCTAAATCTCTAGCATCCCTAGCTTTTTGAGCTTGTAATAGCATATCATTTTCTGCATTAGCTCTTATCTTAGCCATGTCATACTTATATTGTTTTTCTTTTAAAGCAAAATCATTAGCCTCCATAGTATACTCTTGATCACGTGCACTAAAATTAACAGCAGCTTTTTTCAAATCTCCACTAATATTGTAGTTCATTAATAAATTATATGCTTTATTAAGTGTTCCTTGTAAACTCTTTGACGGAGTATTTGCTAAAGTTTGTATATTAACCTTTGCATCTAATGCTGCTTGCATAGCTTCTGCAGCACTTTGTTGCTCAACCATTGCCTCTTCTAAATCTGAGCCAGGAACAATACCATTATTTTCTTGATAGTTTGTCCAGTTCACATTTGCATTTTGAATTTTCTTTAATTCTTTAGTTGCTTCTTGAATTTCGGGAGTATTTAATTCATTAATTCTTGCAATAGTTTCTTGTGCCCATGCTTCTTGACCTTGATCAATTGATGTAAATTGACCGGCTTGCATTCCTTGTGCTGCAAAATCTCTACTCTTAACAAATGCATCTTCTTGATATGCTCTTTGAACAGTTGGGTTATCTAACAATGCTGACTGTACAGCTTGTAATGCAGCTCCTGTAATTAATCTACCATTCTGCTCAGTTATAATCCAATCTGTATTAGCAGTACCATCTTCATTTTCTCCATAATGATTTATTTTCATTTTAAGTGGAGGATCCATGCTTTCTAAATACTCAGTTGCTAACTCAAATAAATCAGCGTCTCCTATATATTTAGGTAATTGTGCTTGTAAAGCTTTTTGTTCTGATCCATTTATAAAGTCATCCATTCTATATTGCATTCCTCTTACACCAGTTTCCCAGTATCGTTCATGCATTTTTGGATCAGTTGAATCAAGCAATCTATTGGCATATGCCATTTCATCTCTATACTTAGATGTAAACACAATATCTTTAACTGTTAAATCATCTTGATAAAAAGGAGCAAATACACTTCTTGCATTATCAGCATTTTGCTGTAATGATAAATCCATACCTGATATCTTTTCTATCTGCGGTCCTATTTGTTCAGCAAACTGATCTCTACGTTCTTTTGTATCTTCTCTTGATAGATCGGCATACACAACTTTATTGTATAGATCATTTGTTGCTTTAAAATTGGCATCATACTTATCTGTTCTTGTCTCCAAAACTGCAGACAAAAATTTATAATCCGGAGTAAATGGTTTAATATCCGGTACGTAAGATTTGCTTCCTTTAATATATGTTGCCATAATTCAAAATTAATATAATTTAATAAGTTTACAAAGTATTCATTATAAACTGTTTAAGTTTATACCCCCATCTTTCCACCATAAAATGGAAATGATTTTGGTAGTTTTTTTATTTCTTTACCTTTTTTTAATTGCACATTTGAACCAGGGTATCCAGGTATTCCACGTTGTTGCATATCAGCTTGACCCTTTGTTGTACCAATAGCAGGTATACTACTATTACCTAAAGATAAATATCTATCTAAAAAAGCAGCATCTATCTTTTGATCTGCCGGTAAGTTTTTCCTGAGTTTGGTATATGCATCTAAAAATGCCTCTTGCTGGTCTACCTGATTTGCTTTATATAATTTTTTACCATTTTCAGTAAATTCAACATCCCCATATCCCTGTGCATTAGTATTAAAATAAGGATATAAAGTATTTAAGTTATATGTATTAGCTGCATTTGTCATCATTGCATTAAAAAGTTCATTGTTTTTAGCAATCTTTTCATTATCAAAATTTTGCTTTTCTTGTAATGCAAACACTGTATCATCATATAAACCTTTATCAATAGCTTTATTTCTCATATCAATCTGTGCATCCATTTGTGCTTGTTGTGATGCAGCACGATTCATAATATTGATATTAGTTCTATTGGTTGTGTCTATAGCTTGTGCAATTGCATTAAGACTTTTACCTTGAATATTACTTCTTGCTATTGCTTGAGGGCCACCTGCAGCACCTAATGCACTAGCCATAGTGTTTTGAGCACCCATAATTGCATTTACTTTACCAGTATAGTCATCTAATACATAGTCAATTTTTTGTTCTTCTAACTTAGGTGACCAAGGTAAATATAAATCATCTTGTATAGCTGCTAAAGCCATTAAGTTATTTTGGTCTTGTCTCCACACTTCTTTTATGGGACCAGGTGTAGTTTCTAAATCATTAGTTTTAATTTTCTCTTTTTCTTTTTTTACTTCTGGTATATCAATAAATCCTTCTTCTGCAGCTGTAAAGTCTATATCAAATCCAGGAGCATTAAATACTTTAGCACCTGCTTTACCATCTAAATCTGATCCAGTTTCACCAGATCCAAAGTAAGCTCTATATGGTGCACCTACTTTATCATAGAATTTCTTTCTTTCTTCTTCATATAACTTTTGAAACTCTAACCATTGTGGATCATTTTTCCCTTTATTATAATCAAACCCTTCTATTTTTTCAGCTATCTTACCAACTCTCCTCATCCAATCATCTTTAGCTTCATCTGATGCATATTGATCTGAACCATACCAACTATCTTGATTACCTGTAGAATATTGTGTTCCTGGTATATTACCATCTGAATACATACCATAGTCAAAATAACCTATGTCTGATTGATTAATAACCTCTCCGGTTCCTCTTTCATCTTCACTATATATTGGATCTCCTTCAACATCTGACCCTACAATATCTATTGCACTAGTTTGACTTCTACCCTCTCTACCTTCAAAATTAGATGATGCGGGTTTATAATATCTAAGCTTACCTTCATCAGTAAGAGAAAATTCAAAACCTTTAGATTGTTTCTCTTGAATAAGCTTATATGTATCACTACCCTCTGGAAAATACTTTAACGGATCAAATGATTCTGAACTTGTTGTTGCTTCACCAGTCGTTGTTGCTTCATTATCTTCTGTTTGTGCATTAGATCTTACATTTTCAACATTATCCTTAACAATAGTTGTTATTTGATCAGATTGATTATTATTAACATTACCGTAAGTTTCATTAAATTCCTCTTCTGTAATACTTAAATCTGAATCTACTCTTTTTAAGAATGTAGGTTGATTAAAAACATCATAATCTTTTATGTTAGTTAAATTCTTTCCATACATTTTGATTTCTGCATCAGACAAGCCTTTGATAAAATCTGGTTTTATAGTACCATCAAAACTTCTATGCATATTACTTCTAATCATATAGTCAACATATTTAGCTCTATCCACAGGTTGTCCGTTAATTAAATACGTTTGAGTAGAACTATTTGTATCAGTTTCAGTTTCTTCACCATTACCTGTTTGTGCTTTCTTTAAAAAGTCACTCATCTCATTACCAAACCTAGCCATAGGCATTATATCATTATTTGCTTGAGCAAGTTGCATTTGATTAGCAGAGTCAATTGGTGGAGCTTGCATATTTTGTGCAGACATACCCTGTTGTTGTTCTGCCTGAGCAAGCATTTGTTGCAACATTCTTAATTGATTTTGCTGATCCACAGGTAATTGTTCTATTGCATTATTTTGTGCTTGTTGCATAGATATCTGTTCTACATTAGCTGTAAACTCTAATGGATCTAATCCTTGTGACATTAAAAAAGGATGTGATGCTAAAGGTACACCATCTTCAAAATTCTTTTTTGCTTCTTGCATAAAAGCTAATTTAGATAAGTCTTCCATATTTTTCTTTAACATTAACTCTGCACTTCTAGAAGAAATATTATCTGAAAATTGAGAATCTAATTCTGCATAATAGTTATTTAATCCAAATCTTTTAGAAATTTGTGCTGGCGTTCTTCTTGATCCACCCATATCAAATTCAGTCATTTCATCTTTACTAAACCTTAATTTAGGTGTATCAGAATAAATAAAAGATTGTTCAGGTAAAAACATAGGTACACCACCTCGTGAATGTCTAGGTCCTGTTATATTGTAAAGACCAAAATCACCATTGTCATTTAAATCAGTTAAAACTGTTTCTCCACCTTCTGCTTCTATATTAGCATCTTCTCTAGGTACACTAGATAAACTATATCTTACTGATTGATCATCAGTGTTATTAAACATAGTTTGTCCGTAATATTCTTGTGGAGTTGTAACTAAACCATAATCTGCTTGGTCACCTGTCAAATACATATCACCACCGTATTGCATAACTTTATCTTCAACAACTTTGCCGTCAACTAGTTTAAACCCTTTAGGTAATTTATTTATTTTAATCTTTGCCATAATTATAACATTTCTATGTCAGCTCCCGCTGCAATTAATTTAGCTAACATTTTAGAATCTACATTTATTGTCTCTCCTCCTTGTTGTGCCTTAGCCATTTCTCTTTTAATAACTTTATCTCTATTTGCTAAATAAGCTGCTTCACCTTTTTCACCACCATAATTATTCCTAAGCAACAACTCTCCTATTGGTACTTGAATTTCAGGCAAAGCTATAGGGCTTGGTTCAATCATAGATACTTTTATTGGTTCAACAAAATAATCTTTATTATCTAATTGAGATTGTAAAGCACTCAATTGATTATTTAAATCATTTGATGACCCAACATATCTGGTTACTCTTAATCCTGAGTCAGGATCACTAGTATCATTATAACCTTTAATACTAGATAGAGGTCTATAATTTACTCCACTACCCACTCTTCCACCTGTATTTTCCATCATTATAGGAGAACCATTTTTATCATAATCACCAGTAAATATCATTGTATGTGCAGCACCAGATCCACCAGAAGTACTATAATTAGATACAACTCTATCACCTGGTTTTAAATCACTAAAGCCAGGTTCCATTAATTGCATTCCTAAGCCTCCTTCATTGCGTTCAATCATACTATTAAGTTGACTATTACCTGATATAATAGGAAAGGGTTTGCCCTCTTCTGTTGTTGCACCAGCTTGTCTTAATATACCACAACCATAACTTGTACAGCCATATCCAGCTTGACCACTATCCGTTCTACTTTGTAACCAGTTTCTAGTTGCACTAGGAATACTATCTAAACCTACAACTGCATCTCCATATGCATCAGTTGTAACATTAAATAGATTTGGATTAATAGATGAATTTTCTAATATTTTATTCAACTGACTTTGTCTTAATTCATCACTATCCGCTTCTTTAGATGTTAAAAAACCACGGTATATTTTATCTATATTTGATTGAAAATCTTCAATCCTTGAGTTTTCAGTTTCTATTTGGTTTTGTAATTCTAACATTTCTGATTCAATCTCAGATCTACTTTTACGTGATCTTGTAGGTGTTTCACCTTTTTGTTGATATTCTTCTAAGTTACCTGTAAATAATTTTAATGGATTAAATGGATCACCTCCATCTTGCATGTTTTGTAATATGTTTGCCTGTACACTTTTTGGTAATGCTTTAAAGCCTGGATTATTAGTACCACCATTTTTCATATAGTAACCAGTCACCCTATCGGCATCACTGCCAAACAAACCAGTATTAATATCAGGACCTTTACCTTTTTTAAATTGTGGATCTGTTTTAGTAGCATATGCATTATCAGCAATTATATTTTCACGTGCATCTACATAACCGCTATCATCAGCATCTTCCTTCCAATCATTTATGTTAGAAATAATACCAATACCTTTTCCAGCTATATCTTCAAAAGCTCTCATTGCATTACTATTATACCCTCTCTTTAAAGCTCCAAATACACCACCAGTATCAACATCTGATGTAAATATAACTTTATCAAATAATGAATCAGCATCTAATTCTGCATCTGCAAGTAATTGCTGGCTATTAACCTGTGTTTCTGACTCTAAAGGTGTATCACCTAGTCCAGGAAACCTTTGTTGTAATTGTGCATCTGCTACAACTTGTGTATCTGCCATGTAATCCGTTTGCAGTTGATTTTGTACTATATCGTCTATATAATCCATAGTAGAATTAAATGAAGAACCACCAAATTGTTTTGAATCTTCACTACCAATTTTCTTTTTAAGTGCATCATATACACCTTGAGCTGTAGTACTTAAACCACTTATATTTTTATTGAGCCAATCTTTTCCTTGTTCAACTACATTATCAATTGTATTATTTATTTCTGATTGATTAGTTTTTATATTTGGTGTAGGCAAATTAGATATGGCACTTTCTACAGTAGGGTTTTCCTTTTGATATTGAGTTAACCAATTTTTAAAATTATTTATATTTTCCTCACCTAAATCTAAGTTTAATGTATAGTCAGCATCAGCATATTTTTGTGCTTTGTTAGCAATTGTTTTATTTTTAAGATCTCTTAATGATCCATCTTTAAGTCCATCTTTATCTTTATCTTGTCCACTAAATAAAGTTGTACCAAAATCCATTACTGAATTTACTAAAGAAGCTGGACTAAATCTTTTACCACTATGAAATGCTGAAGGATTAATATAAAAAGGATTTTGAACTAAACCATCATCTTTATCATTTACTACATCTTGGCCACCATATAAAATATTACCTTCTAAATCTTTTACGGTAGTATTGTTTTTATTAGCAAATTCATATGCTGAATCAATCATTTCATTTCCTGTCTGTGCTTTAGGTGCATCATGAGTATAACCAGCTTCTTTAAGTCTAAGATGTGTTTCCATATCTTTAGCTCTAATCTTCCTATCACCTTTATACATAAAGTGTGGCTCAAACTTTTTCTGTTCTCCTCCTTCTTCTTTTTTCCACCCAGCAGCATTTTTTGCAAAATTAGCCATCTTTACTATTCTAGTAGGATATCTATCTTTATTAGCCATAACCTTCCTAGCCGCTTCCTGAACACTCATACCACGTGCCTTAGCCCATGCTGTAAACTTACCTTCATTTTCAGGTTTAATCTCTATGCCTGACTTAGCCATTTCAATAGGATCTATATTTACATTTAATCCTTGTTGATCTTCTTGTATTTCTTGTTGTCTTGCTAACTGCTGAGGATCTTGATTTATTTGTTGTGCAGTAGGATCTGCTGGTTGCTGTTGTTCCTGAATGTTTTGAAACAAAACTTGTAAATCATTTTCTTGATAACCCAAAGACATAAGTGCTTGTACAATAGTGTTTTGATCTACTTCTTGTTGCATTAAACCCATTACAACTTCTTCTGGTTTACCACCTTTATCAATAGACTCTTTAAAAAACACACTAACTTGTTGAATAGCTGGATCAACCTGTGGTTGCTGTTGCATACCGGGTTGATTAGGAATCATCTGTCCACCTTGCTGTTTTACACTTATTTTGTTTAAGTTCATTTCACCTATATTATATTATTAATATACAAATTATCTAAGAGATTTGCTAATCTTTAAAGGTTTAAGAATTAGCAATAACATTAGTAGCAATATAATTAGCTACACCCATTCCACGCTCTTTTGCATCTTTATAATGCATTCTGTTTAGTTTATCAAATATATTTTTTGCAGTTTCACTATCATCAAGACCATTAATATAATTCATATAAATAGTATATGGGTTTGTTGTTGAACCACCTTCTTGTTTAAATCTTGGATCAAGTATATACTCTCTACCTTTGTTATATGATCCTTCTCTCTGTCTCATAGATTCAGTACATGAAGAGCATCCTCCATCTTGTCTTTTAGGTAATGTTTTAATCTTACCATTCTTAGTTCTAGCATATCTATTTGTCTCTGTTTCCATGCTAGGAATAAGTGTACCTGAATATGATTTACCTTTCCAATTCCAACTAGTTGAACCACCTTCTTTAAAACCTAGTTTATTTTTCCACCAACCTGGTATATTTTTTACACCTTCAAGAGATACATCAAAGGGATTATTAGGTTTTATATATTGTTCATTTAATGCTTCTAGTGCAGCTGGTATTGTTCCTTCAGGAATACTTTCATACATATTAACAACATCTCTTTTAATATTATCTATATTGTTTCTTGCCATTTGCTCTCTACCTTTACCAACGTCAACAAATGGATTAAAATTAGCATTAAATAATGATGTTAAGTCTCTAAATCCCCTATCTCCAATCTTACTAAGATCTCCATCATCCTTAAGTATTTTTAATGCTGTAGGATTCTGAAGTATACTTTCTAATGTATTATTTATGTCATCTCTATTTAAACCATCTAAATAATTAGTAAGTACATCAATAGTTCCAGCATTAACATTTTCTCCTAAATTATCTTTAACTAAATTTCTTAATCCTTCTTCTCTACTAGTTCTATATCCTGTACTGCTTCCCGGTACTATAAAATCATTATATTTTGATAAGATACCATCCATAACTAAATTTGGATCTGTTATACCCGCTTGAGTATTTTCTGGTGAATTAGGATCCATACCTAATCCCATACATACACCAGTAGCACAATTAGAATCTATAAAATCATAATCGTAGATATCATCATCTTTTATTGATAAAGGTAACTTCCTTACACTTAATCCACTCTTATTATGTTCTTTTCCTTTGTTTGTTCCTGTAAATAATTGGGCTTGAGTTATAAAATTTTTAACTTCACTTTCTGATAAATCAAGATCTACTGTTCTTACATCATCTTGTTGCTCATAATCTCTTTGTGTAACTCTTTTATTACCAGGACCGGCCCATCTATTTATATAACCTGCAAGATCAGTACCTGAAATTTTATTTACTTGTTTTCCTGTTTTTTTATCAACCAACACGGATTCAATATGACCTGGACTAAATTTTTTGCTACCATATGGATATTGTATAACTCTTACATTATATTTTGATAAATCTAATCCATCAATTTGTTTCTCTAAAGATGGAGGTAAAGATCTTTTAGAAGAAGTTTCATCACCATCTTGAGCCATTGGTATTTCAACAACATAGTCTGCATCTTCATAGTTATAATTTGTTCTCCCAGGTTTCATATCTTGAACAATACCATTATTACCATATCCCCTAACAGGAAAGTCTACACCCTCCATAGTAATATTACTTGACTCAATAATATTAACTGGATTGTTTTTATCAGGGCTGTCACTTTTATATCCTTCTATAGATATATACTGTGTTATATCTTGTAAGAATTCATTTGGTCCTCCTGGTAGTCCTATGCTTTTTTTATGTCCCATTACCTCATTGATAATTGTAGTTTAGTATTATTAAGTCTTAATAGCATTTTTCTGTTTGATGATGCATTTTTTCTAAGTATAACGTGATTAGAGTAATGTCTAAACTTCTTACGTTGTGTAGGAGGTTTTTGATAATTTAAATTAATAGGATTTAAAGGTCTTATATAACCATTACAATCTGTATTAAAAATAGATTGTTCTGCATTAGTAAACTCACCTCTATCATTTGTAATATCCCAAAACTGATTAAACCTAAATTTATGTTCTACTTTTGAAACTTCTATATCAATAGTATTGGCACCTATAGCAGGATATTGTAAATTACCCCATGGGTCATTAAATGTAGCAATATTTAAACTTAATAATCCTGATGTTTGATCATTATTATATACAATGGCTGCATCAAAATTAAAGTCTAAATCTTCCCATTTGTCTCCACCACACATATTATATTGAGGATCTCCTTTATATACATAGGTTTCTAATTGATATTCAAAACTTCTTACTGTATTAACTGCTTGACCTGTATTAGATATTAAATCTATTTCCCAAGGATAATCAGTGTCATAAAAATTAGCAAATGAATCACATCTAAAATTATGTCTCCAAAATGCTCCTACTTCAAAATTTGCTGGAGTAGATTCATAACTAAAATAATTACATAATCTAGGATCTGCTTGCGGAGCATTAGCATCAACCATTTGATAAATTAGTGGTGCAGTATCTGGACAAGTTCCTGTCTCAGTAACAACAGAACCTGGTACTGTACTTGTAGGACATTGACAACTAACTTTTCTACAAATCGGTGGTGTAATATCATCACATACACCTGTACTTTCAGTATAAGCAGTTGTTGTAGGATTTTGAAATACTTTAGTATAACCTGCTGGACAATCACAAACAAATGGTGTACCACATATATTTGCCGTTAATTCATTTGCAACAACATCCCAATTAGTAATTGGATATGTTGAAGAAATTTCTGATTGAATTCCATACATATATGCATTTGTAGTTACTCCCACTGTCCCTGATGTAATTGTTATATCATTAAGAAGTTCATTAGTTTGACAAGCAATTTGATTCATTACAGGACTGTCTGAAACATTACCAGGATATGGTGAATTTATACCACAGAATAATGCATACATATACTGAAAACTTGGCCCTGTACCATTTATAGATGCGTTTGGTGATTGGAATGAACATTGAATTCCTGGTGTACCTCCTGTATCTGTTACTGTAATAACTACCCTTCTATATGTTGCATCATTAGATCTTGTTGGATATTGCGCTGAATAAGATGAATTTGCAGTGTCTGAAGCTAGAGTTACACCTGCTTGCATTCCTTCAGGAATATCTGTACCACCACCCATCCAATTATTTAAGAAAAAACTTTCAACATTATCTACTCCATTTTGACCTATTAAATTTGTACTACCCATACTGTGAGGTGAAATATAACCTGCTGGATTAGTAGTACCTGGACCTGAGTTATCCCAATTTCGTACTCTAAACTGAGCGCCTCCTCTATCATCAGACCATACTGCAAATCCCATTTGCATGGTTCCAGTACTTATTGCATTTTGTATATCTGCATTACCAACAAAAGACTTTATCCATTCTAACTGTGCATAAGCTCTATCATCATCATCTGTTGGATCTCCTGTGCTTCCTGATACATCAACTGTAATTACTATATCAATTAAACATGCTGCAGCACCACCTGTTGTATCTGATCCTATATTTTCTACTGTAACTGTAGATGGTATTGTTTCATTAATACCTCTTTCACATAAACCATTTGTAGGATTATAATTAAATCCTGGTGGACATTGTGGATCTGTTACTGTAGTTTTGTTAGTAGTGAAAAAGTGATTAATACTAGGTAAAGCTAATTGTGGATGCCAATCATGAAAAGATATCCATGCTTTTACTTTTGGATCATAACTTATAGTCCATGAGCAATCATCAAAATATAATGGATCACCTATATCAACTGGAATAGATATACCTAAACTTGTTACAATTTCTACTGGTTTAGTATCTCTATCTGTAAATGTTGCACCTGCTATAAACTCCGGCTTAAGTTGATAGTCTTTCTTCATAAAATATACAACATCATCAACAGAATCATACATTGCTTGACAACCTACACCATGTACAGGATTATCTGTCCAAACAGAAGTTTCTGAATTTGCAAATTGTTTTATAAATCTAGATGGTAAATATTTTGCAAACCACCATTTCATTCCCGCATTTGATATTGGCACTAGCCCTTTACCTCCATATTGAAATATTTTACCTTGTTGCTGTGATATAAAAAATAATCCTATAGGTGAATTTATTACACCTCTTATACTTTCACATGATCCATATTCATTTGATATATCAGCATTAGCAACATTTTGGAATGGTTGACTAAATAATTTACCATCTCCAATAGTTACATTATTATTTGAACCTAATTTTAGTGTATCTACTCCATTAAATAATTGAGGAGATAAATGCGGGAAAAATATTAATGCTCCATTCTTACTAATAGGTTTAATAACACTTACATCATTTTTAAAATCTTTGTAATTAAAGTTTAAGAAAACTCTCCAAAAATCTTTTCTTTCTTCATCTTGTGCTTGTAATGAATATATTAATCTTTTTGGATATGAAGTAAAACATGTTTCAGAAACTAATGGATCATAATATAATGGTTGAACTTCACCAAATGAGCCTAACTGTGTTGGAAATTTACCTGGACTTAATGACTCATCATATTTAAAGAAATTATCTTTCTTTTCTATTTGAGCATGAAACAATTCATCTATATCATTATAATCATATGTGCTATAAAATCTTTTTGAAGGCTCATCTTCATAATCTCTTTGTGATAAATTTATTTCTGACTCAACAAAAAAATCAGTAATTCCGTTAACATGCGTATACATATATGCAAATTCCATTGCAAATGCAGGATTTGGATCACTAGCACTACCAAATATTTGAGATAAAGCAGAGCTGCATGAATCATTCCCTCTATCTAAATAATATAAATCACCAGGATATTTATTGTCTACTGCATTTTCTGATGCAAATCCAAAAGAAATTATTTCTCCAGCTAAAACGCTCATGTCAAACCTTTGAGAATTAAGCCAAAATCTTGGGTATGGTATATTAACATATAATGAATAATCATATGTATACCCATCTGGTTGACCCATTAAGTAATCTGTAAATATTGGCATAATACATTTTTCTGTATATCTACCTATAAATGTATCTCCTGAAAAAATAGGTTTACTTTTATATAAAAACTGATCAGGTTTAGTAGGATCTAATAACTCCACACAACCTCTCATTTGTACTTGCTTTATACCTGCAAGTTGACCATATTGATTATCAAAATTAAACTTAAGTGCACCGTAATGAGCTGATATAGTAGTTTTTCTATTTGCCCTTGGATCTAATAAATAACTAGCAGGAAAATTATTTGTTGATGTGGTTGAATACTCGCCTTGAGGATTCAAAAATAAATTCATATCTCCACCTATTGCATATCTTGATGTATCTTCTACAATAGGATCCTTTATTGGTTTATCTAAACTAACAGCAACTGTTGTAGGTCTAAATAAATTATTTATTTTAAATTGACCCTCGTCAAATGTTTGAAATGATTGACCTATATAATTTGATGCATTATTTTTAATTCTCCACAATCCATTTGTTTGATTATTAAAATCTGTAAATTGCCCATATGAATTAAACTTCCAAGTAAAAGATGAATAATTAACAAAATTATACATTAAGTCAATTATTTCATTCCCACCTACTGCTATATTAGTTTGTGATGTTATTAACCCAGTTATAGCTTTAGCAAATAAGGGTAAGTTAGACATAGATGTGTCTTTATTTTTGGTTGTATTTAATTGTGAACCAACTACACCAGGTGCAGCAGCTGTATTAGTACCTGCAATTGTTAAAGCTTTTTCTAAACCATATTTAACTGTACCACCTGTATATATATCATCTAAACCGCCTAATGTATCATAAAGTACATCTAAAGCAATTTGAGAAAGCGTAGTTGCATTATTAGCTATTTGACCAGCAGTAATATATCCGGGCAAAAGTACTGGTGCTGTTGTAGGTCCAGAAGAAACACCAACAAGGGCACCAACAGCACCAGCACTATCATAATGTGCATAAGGTATTGTTGTTTCTTTTGCCTCTGATCCTCTAATTTGATGTAGTGCATAACCAAGCCCCATTATAGAAGCTATTAATCCTGAACTACCTCTTAATAATTTAAATTGAGGGTGATCTTCTGAAGGTTTAAAGTAACCAGATGAGTTACCACTTAACTGCCCGTAAAGTTTAGTTTCAGATGCATTTAAAAATGGCTGAGTAAACATTAAGTCTGGTGAATGAAATGTAAATACTTTTCTTGAAAATCCGCTTGGCTCACCGTTAACATCAGGCCTATCACCTAATGCACGGTATGTTGTAAGGGATTGTTCAAAATTATCACAGCCATCTGTTCTTTTTAATGATCCACCATTTAACCCATCATGAAAATATACATCTGGTCTTAAATCATTGTAAGGATAGTTAGGATATAATCCTTGTACATTTCCACCTATTAAATTTTCAGAATTAGGTACAGTATATTTTCTCATATTTTTAAATATACCTTTACCTAATATTGATTTAGCACCTAATCTTGAACCTCTTAATATTTCGTATCCTACAACATTTTCAATATAAGTTCCATCATTATATTTTGGACGGCCAATGTTTTCAAATTCAACACCAAGTATGTTAATTTCATCACCTAATGTACTTGTTAAATGTAATGGAGAAGATGCACCTCCAATAGATTCATCTGGCATTTTATGATGTCTAATTGGCTTACCACATAAATCTCCCCAAATATCAGGTTTGTTACTAGGATATAATTCTGTAGATTCCCAGTATCCCATTTCTCCTCTTGCAATAACTCTAGTGCCATCTTCTAAAAATTCTGCAATATTTTGTTGTGTTATACCTGCTGTATTATAAACTTTATATAGTGGATCACCATCAATATCTAATACATTATCTCCAAAAATAACATCATTCTCTAAATATGTATTACCATTATCTGTAGTATAGTTACGTGGAGCTCTACCAGGTATATGATAAGATGAAGATCTTTCGCCAGTATTATATATCCATCTTATAAAAAAAGCGTATTGTTCATCTCTTAAAAAATTAAATCTATTCCCACCTTTTGAGTAATAGTTTGAAGGTACTGAATTGATAACCCAGTTAACTTTTATTTCATTTGCTATAGGTTGATAGTTAAAATCAAATTGTTCAGTTGGCCCTTGTCTGAGTAACCAATCATTTACTACAAACATTGACTCTGATTTTTCATAAGCAGGACTACGCAGTGGTATATTCTCTAAATTTATAGATACTAATGCCGGGTCAATAAAATCAATATTTATATTTTTTTGTTGTGTACTATAAAAACCTATTCTTTTTGCTGATGTTTGACCTTGATTTCTTCTTAATAATACTAATTCAAAATATTCATAATCTTCATCTAAATTAGATAATGAAATATTTAATGAACTATTACCACCATCATGACTCCATAATGTTTGTATATTTGATACACCAATATAATCAGTTACAGTTTGTTCATTTTCTGTATACGCAACAAACACTTGATATGCTCCATTAGGAAGCAATCCTCCATCAATAGATTTATCTAATTTAATACAAGGTGTATCTAACAAAGGTGCTAGCCTAATTTGTTCACAGTCTAATTTTTTTGGTTCTATATCTTCATATCTAACACATGAATCACCATCAATGTCTGGTCCAGATACTTGGATTTGTTTATATGGTATATTGTCTATATTTAATGCTCTTGATGGGTTATTACCATCATCCCAATATACTTCCCACGTACAGTCAAAATTTTCTTTGGCAGCCCCCGTTATTAAATATTTTCTATTAAAGTTTAAACACGGATCATTTACTAGTGTAGTATATTTACATTCACTATCATCAAATGTGCCTATTTCACTATTTATATCATCTGTAGAGTATACAATCCATTCATCACCATATCTATGTATTGCACCAATAATTGTATAAGGTATAACACCACATAGTAAATTTGATGGTTCATTACCTATCACACCTAAGTCACCATCTTCTGAATTGTTTACAACATTACGTGCATGCCACCATGATTGGTTATTTTCCAATGATGGTGTAATATCCTTATTCATCCCTTTAATAAAGGAATTTGTTTGTATAGATGAACTGTTTTGTGATCTAGGTTGTCTACTAGATCTGCTACGGTTACTATTAGAAGAAGATGTTCTCTTTTTTGCCATAATAGATTACGTATTTAACAGGTTGGACATGAAGCTGAGTCTGATGAGCTAGCAACTGCGTTTGGGGCTGATACTATTTTTGGTTGTATAGGTGCATAACTTAAAAACATATTATAATAATTATGATATTGTGCTCTTCTATTCATAGTCCACACTTTTCTCATTTCTTTGAAATCTGGAGTATTAACAAATGTAAGTGCATTATTTCTTGCTCCTCTTAATCTACCCTCAATTAAATTTAATTGCTGAGAAACGTTTTCTCCTTGCCAAACCATATTTTCTAATATTCTTTGTTTAACAGCATACTCATAATATTCATTACAATATGGATGATCTAAAACTAATAAATCACCTGCATTATCTTCCATTGCTCCTTGATAACTTAAATATACTTTTCCTGTTTTAAATGTTGTAATTAAATATCCATCTCTTACTTCTGCAATATCTAATGCTTGAGCACCTAAACTAGGACAATAACATACTGAATCATTTACATCTTGTATTCGCAATTGTGTCCAATGATCAAAGCATCTATATTGATCAGGACCTATTCTTTGAACTAACTGATAGCTTTTCTTATCATCACATGTTTTAATAACACATACATCTTTGCATGTATCATCTTTACTACAAGGAGACATTTCTCCTGGAGCAGGTACATATGGAACATCATTAAAGGTTTCTACATGAGTTCCTGAAGGCATAGATGCATTAACTTTATAACTACCACACCTAAATGCATAATTAATATATTTAAAATCTCCAGGCAATTGACCACGTCCATGTTCAATATCTACTATAACTTGTTTTGTTCTATGTATTTTTAAACCCAAATCATAATTAACTCTTTGTGCAACTTTAATTAATTGTTGAGGTTCAATCATACCTTCAAGTGCATATGTTGAAAAGTCAATAGATACATCATCCATTAACTGACTAAATGTTCTATATTTTTGTGATACTCCCATTATTGTCTATTTATGTTACGTTTGTTATCAGAATCTTCTGATGGTATTTGCATTGTATTAGACATTGTTGCAACAACTTGACTTTCTATTTCTGCAAATAATGCTTCTGGAATAAATATTTGTTGTTCATATCTAGGTGTACAATCATTTTCTGTATCACAATCCCATTTTGTTATATCTGAATCAAATACTCCTTCTACTTTAATAGCATCCCATTCTATATTTGGACAATATATGTAACCATCCAACCACCAAAAATATAATGTTTTATTATATTTGAAAGTAGTTGTTTTAGTCATTGATGTAAATGTTCCAGGTTGTGTAGCCTGTAATTCTTGAGATCCATCAATTGAGCTTATAGTACGTATAAGAGGACCCCAATAACCTTCAAACATTGATGGTAGTTTAGATTTTGTACGTTTAATTGTACAACCACTTTGAATACCTGCACAGTGTGCTTCTACTTTATCTACCTCAATTAATTCTACATAAGGTAATGTTTTCCATACTGAATTAAATTTTATAAGTTTATTTGCATAGTCTTGTCTCCTCATTAAAAACTGAGCATACTTTTCTATTAAACTATATATATATCTATCAGTAACAAAAGCATCTTGAACTTCAGCTTTGACTTGACCTCTAATTCTAGATATTGTTTCTGCTATTGTCATTTTTTTTATTTTTCAAATTCATTATAATACTTTAATGCTTTATTGGTCTCCTCAAAGTTTTCATCATATAAATGAGCAACTCTGTATTTATTTTTCATTACTACATATTTTGTCCAATTGGTTGGGTATAGTTTAGCAACAGACCTTTTAAAATCTCTACATGCTACAAAACGCCATAGTTCTCTATTTTTGAATCTATATTTTGTAGAATAATTTGTATAAAATATCTTTCCTAAATTACCATCTGTTTCCCAATTTTTATTTTGTAATACTTTACCATATTGTTTTGATAATGCATAATCTGTATTAACTGACTTAGATGGTTTACAGGTTCCTATAAATAAGAAACCAAGTGAGTCAGGTAATTCTACACCATCTCTATTTTCTATAACAGTATTCCAAATTTTAACATTATATAATTTTATAATCTTTTTTAATTTGACATTATCAATATCAGAGTACATAGGTTTTTTATCCTTAAACTCTCTTATTGTTTCTTCATTCAATAAACCCAATCTTTTTTCTCTATATCTTGGAGCATTAAGATTAGGCTTTTTAAAATTATTAATCATATGTCTACATTTATAATTTACAAAAAAAACCCCACTAAATGAAATTTAACAGGAGTCTTTATAATACTTGATGTGCAAATTCTGCTATATTACCTAAAGATGGGTGTTGAAGCTCTAATTTTCCTGACCTTCTATTGCCTACATATTTATTAGAATAATGGTAATAATCAGTTTTTCCTAAACTAGGCAGTGTTTTTTCTATAAAACCAGCTGTCTCATTAGATGTCATATATTCTACTTTTCTATCCGTATGTATATGACCTTTAAATAAAGTTCTATTTATTGTTTCTCCCCATTCTCTAGGATATTCACTTGCATAAATTAATGGATTATTTTTACTTCTTTTATCTCCATGTTCAAATGCATTAAAATTATTATGCCACACATGTACTTTTCTTTCTTCATATTTTATATCCCAAATAATTTCATCACTTTTAATTGACTGAGATAATGCATGAACTAAATGAAATGAAGATAACCTATCATGATTACCAGGGACATAAACTATAACTAGTTCTTTACAAAAACGTTTTATATATCCAATGGCCCAATGCATTGCGTCAAAGGCCTGTATATATGCCTCTGTAGCTGTCATACAGTTATCCAATGGTGTTCCTGATGTAGTTGTACCATCAAAGGTATCCATGTTTATTAAATCACCTCCAATTACAAAAAACATTTTTTCAATATAATGAGATGGTGTTGCTCTTGATAATAAATTTATAATAGTTTTTTCAAAGTCATCATCTATAGTATCATTACCTTGTTTACCAAAATGAATATCTTGTAAAGACATTACACCACAAACCACTTCACCTTTATTCTGTAAATTTGTTTTAGGTAAATTATATGTTTTAGGCTTCCAATTTTTAAGAAGATCTTCAAAATGTTTTTCTTCTAGATTTTTTATTTGTGAAACTAAAGCAGATACCCTCCAATGGTCACCCATTTGTTTATTCCAATATTGTGATAACTTCCATTTATTTGTATCTATCTTTAATAATGAAATTATTTCTTCAGCACTTTTAGGTTCATAATCAAATGTTCCTGATATTTTACCTTCACCTTTTTCTAAATCAATTGATTCAACTAATTGAGAATTTTCAGCAGCATTTTTAAAAAATCTACTTTTCTTTTTTTCCTTCTTTCTTTCTTTTAATATTTGTTTTTTTATTTTAACATATTCTTCTTCAGAAATACCTATTCTTTCAGCACTAATACGTGGATTTTTTTTCCACCTCAATGATTCTAATATTCTTTGTTTTAAGTAATTTGACATAAAAAAATTTTTGTGGTTGTTGTAAAAATACGTATAATTAATTTAAAGTAAATAAATTTTATAAAAAAAGAGACTGAGTCACCCCAGTCTCTCCCAACGTTTGTAGTAGAAAAACCAACAAACCACCACTTGTTGTTTCTTTTAAGCTGCTAAAGTAGAAAATAATATTTCTATTGGTTTACAACTAGCACTATTACCATTATCAACTACTTTGACTTTATATGCAGTTGATGCTGTTAAATTAGTTATTTTAAAATTATTTATTGTAGTTACTATTGGTGTAGAGTTTTGAAGCACCCAACCTCCTGGTGCAATTTGAGTATCAATATAAATATTTACACCTGTACTAGAACTCCATATACCATTCCATAATACTTCTGCAGAATCTTTAGTAATAGTTCCTGCATATACATTATATGGATCATGTTGTAAATCAGCAGAAGTACATGTACCTAACCCATTTGATAATATCATAGCATATTTTTGTATAATAGAATCTAATCTTTCACCAGAAGTTATAACTATTTGACTACCGGTTGCACCAATTTGAAAAGATGTGCCTGTATAACTAACACATGATGCACTTTGTATATCATCGCATCTCTCACTACCTACACTACAATCAGTATAAGTACATGGATTAGTTAATGCTGTATCAGCACAGCTACATTTTTGACTACATTTTGTACAATTACATGCCATTTTTTTTATTTTTTATTTTATTAAGTACAAGCTGCTAGTATTTGACTATTTATAGTTGCAGTGCTAAATGTGTTATTAAACGCTCCACCTGTTTGAGTAGCTAAATATCTCCATGGGAATACTGCAGATTGACCTGGAGGTGTGTAAGTAAAGTCAACACCAGGACCTAAAATAAATATTTTAACTCCTTGAGTTAAAGCTTGTGTTGCTAATGTTTGAATAAATGTCCAATCATTTGCATCAAAATCTCCATCATCACCACCTGGCAATACGTCTGTACCAACAATAATATATTTAGCAACATTAGCTCTCCATGCATTAGCAAAGCTATTATTTAATACTCTATTAATAGCTTGGTCTGTACATTCCGGACCTGTAGATCCACCATAACCCATTTGTACACATGCTCCTGATCCACCACCATTTAATAAATTTAATGCTGTTGTTGCAGTTGTTGCATTATTATCTTGGAACATTTCCCAAGCAGTAATAAATAATTGATGATTATTATTACCTGGGTAATTTAATCTTTGTGCTGCTGGTAAACTTGTATATTCTGTACAACTAGCATAATTTGGTGTAGTACTAGTATTATCCTCATCTGCTGTAACAATAGACAGTCTATAATTATTTGCTCCAGATGAAGTAGATATAGTATTAATTAATGATGCAAAACCAGTTTGTAATGTAGCTATATCGGTAGCCATTGAACCTGAATAATCCATAATGAAAGCTACATCCATACCATCAGAACATCCTGCAGCTGCAGTGCTTGTGTTAAATGCTTGTTGTGTTGAAGTACAAACTTGTGTTGCTCCATTAAATTGTACAGTTAATCTTGCAGTATATGCTGTACCAGGAGTTAATCCAGTTAGTGTTCTTGACTCACTAGCTGTTGGATTAGTTACTTGAGCTGTTGCTACTACTACATTTGCACCGTCTATAATATCAATTGTGTAAATAGCTGTTGTGCCTAATAAATTACTAAAAGTTACAGTCACTTCTGTTGATGTTATAGCTGATGTAACTGGTGTTGAACAAGGTACTAGACCTGTAATTACACTGCTTTGATTATTTGAGCATGTGTCTGTACCATCTACAAAACTATAATTAACAGTTACACTAAGATCTTGTGCAGTATTTAATGCACCAGTACTAAATAAATATCCAGCTGCATTATTTTGTAAAGATGTTACACTTACTGTAGTAGATAATGAAGTTCCCGTTACATCTGTTAAAGTTATTAATGTATATCCTGATGCATCTGTAAAAGTTGATGGTATACTTGAACCTATAAAATTAAATAAAATACCATTAATTAAACCGCTAGAGGCAAAAGAATTGCTTGTTGTATAATTATATACTATTGCATCACAACCACCAGGACAACAGTTTGTTTGAATAGATGCAACTGCTGTATATAGATCATCAATAACTACCCATGCATTTTGAACAGACTGTGCTAATGTTGATGCACTATTATTCCACCCACTTATACTACCATATGATACACTTGAATCTGTTAAGCTATTACTTGAACCTGTAATTACACTTTGATTTATTGCTAAATTAATTGCAGATGGTAAACCTACTGCAGTTTGTAATGAACAAAATGCAGTTTCTAATGCAAGTACTACTACTGATACATTAGTTAATTGACCAACATTGCTTACACAAGTTGGTATAATTTGTGCCTCTACAACACCACCACTACATGGTAATACGCAAGCTTCTAAAACATCTATTCTTGTGTCTAAACTAGTTAGTGTAGTATTAATAGTATTTATACTTGCTAAATTTGTACATACTTGATTTGCTATAAGCGTAGCAAAAGCATCTAAACGTAATTCAGTTACAGGATTACCACTTGCATCATTATATTGTAAACAAGCTGGTAATACCATCATAGGTAGCGTAGTAGTGGTACCACCACTTGATGATGCATTTGCACAAATTTGAGTAACCATAGCCTGAAGTACAGGAACTAAAGTTGTAGGTGTTTGACCTTGTATATTTAAACAACTTAAATCTAATCCTGTTAAACTTGGATTAGCTGTTACTCCATCTGTAATTATTTGACATACCTTATCCCCAATCTTTTTAGTTACCTCACTGATTGTGTCTCCACTGCATAGGTCTATACATGCAATATCCGGTCCTTGCCATATTACACAATTGGATGATATATTATCACACCCATTAGTGCTTATACTTGAATTAGTTGGGATCATAAATATTTTTTTAAATTATAAAGTACTAATTGGTTAAAGACTGTACAATTATAATATACAAAAATTTTTAAAAGCAAACAAGAAGTCTGCTCTTAAAAATTTTTAAGATTATTTATGTAAGAGAAAAAGTTTAAGCTTGTTCTTCTTCTATTTCTTTGATATTACCTGTAGCTAAATCTACATTAACTTTACCATATTTTTCTTCTAATGTATTTGCATTAGCAGACCATTCTTCTTGCACTTGAACATGTTTAGTTAAAAGTTGAGATTTTACTACTTCAGCATTACCAATTTGTGCAAGTATATTAGTAATTTCTTTTTGTAATTTTGTAAGAGTTTCTAATTCTGCTTTAGAAATCTTATTTGGTTTTTTTGCTTTTGCTGCCATTTTTAAAATTTTATATTAATTATATATAAAGACAAATATAATAAAATAACTTTAATACTAAAAAAAAATAATACTATTCTGTATAAGTAAACTTTAAAACTTCATCTTCTTCTTTAGCTAACTCAGTTACTTCATTTATACAACCTTCTGTTAATTGATCTGAATAAGGCTTAGTCCATTCTATTACTTGAGCTTTAAACTCAGGTGTGTCTGCCCATTCAATAAAATTATCTTTATCAAAAGGTATATATTGCACTCCATTCATACTATATGAATATGTACCATCCGTTGCTGAAACATCAAAGCTAATAGATGTAATAACGTGATCTTTTCCTTCTAAAGACTTTTTAGCCTCTATGTTTGTGATTTTTATTTCTGTTGTAATTGCCATAATTTATTAAGTTAAAGTTTGGTCTACGTTGTTTCTAAATATATCTAAATCTATTAATGAATATTCTACAGTAATATACCAGGTGGGTTGGATTGATAAAGTTGAATTCAACATTAATTTTACAGGTGCTCCTAAACCTCCTAAAGCTTCGTTTTGAGGATTACTAAGGCCATAAAGCTGGTGAGCGTTATAATACCAAGCTCCACTACCGTTTATAATAACAGTTCTTGCTACACCTCCTAAAATTGCATATACACCATTTTGTTGTTGCTGTACAAATTCAACAGGGTAAGTACTTGTTGACCACCCTGAACCTATAGTACTACCCGCTTTGTGAACAAATATATTTTTCACTATTAATACTTGATCATTATCTGGTGTTGGCGTTACATTAACTCCATTAGAAGAACCAGTACTTGTTGGCCAACCACCAGTTTCTATTTTAGTGGTGTATAATCTTGTTGCCATTAATACTTTTCCAGTTGTTCCAAATCCAGCGGTGGATCTTAACAAACCAACGTTTGTTTCACCTCCCATATAATTACCAGCGTTAGATGGAGTATAATTACCCATCTTAACATAATATGGGCTTGAACCTGATACAAAAAAGTTTTGCTCTGTAGTTGCACCAATGTTTAGTTCATTTCTTGCTCTAAACGTACCATTAACATCAAATGCAGAACCAGGTGTTTCAGTTCTAAATCCAACTTTTCTACCAACAGGATCTATATATAGAGTAGAAGTACTAGCACCATCTGGTCCAAAATATGTTTCTCCATTACCTCTAATTTTAAATCTTTCATTAGCACCATTAGTTTGAACTTTAAATGAAGCATTTTCTTGATTTGTTATTGTAAAATTTGAAGTACCTCTATGAATAATTTCAGAAGATGTATTTGCACCACCATTACCTCTGATTATCCTTAATCCATAATCAGTGTAAGTAGCATCACCTACTAAATCAATATAAGCATAACCATTATTAGTTCTGCCTTTACCTAACTCTATAGTATATTCTGATGCATTAGCATTCCCTCCTATTTGAAGAGTTTGTCCACTCCATCCAAAGTCTGCTTCTGAAGTTATACCAGTGCTTGAATTCCAAAATGCAACTCTACCTGATGATCCAGTACCAGTTACAGTTCCACTTCCTGTCCCCGCTCCTATAAAAGCTCTAATAGCAGAAGGGCTATTACAGTATCTTGTATAGTTATCTGATGAATTATTAACTCTAAAAGCAATTGCTCCAGATATTGTAGATTGATCTGTATAATTAGCTCTAAATAATCTTCCACTAATATCAGCAGAACCATCTCTATAAGCAATAGTACTTGCTGTTGCAGCAGTTGATGCGTTTGAAGTTACTGTGAACGTAGTGTTACCAGTTTGATTTGCAGTTGCACTCATTGAACCACTTAAACCTAAACCACTCGTAGCACCATTAATTTGACCATCTCCAGGAGTTGATGGTGTTTCCCATGCAACACCTGATCCTGTTGAAGTCATTACTTGACCGTCTGAGCCTTGAGAATTGTTAATTTTAAAATTATCGGCATCCAAAAAGCCTGCAACATTTACATTTTGAACAAGACCAGATGAATTACCAAAATATATTGTACTATTGTTTGATCCTGTGTTAATAAAAGTAGTGGAAAACTGGCTAAACATTTGCAGAAACATAGTTCCACTCTGCTTAAGAGTCAAAGTTCCATCACCCGTGTTGCCTGTTTGGAGATTTCCACTAACAGTTAAATTAGTTGTAACAGATGTTGTAGGTGCGCCTAAATAGATACTGTCTGATGAAGTTCCAGCTGTAGTCATATAAGTTCCTCCACCTGATTTAAAAACTTGCCAAAAAGTGTTGTTAGAATCTTTAGCAGTTATATTGCCAGTTCCAGTTTTTCCTGTTACTAAATCATTTGTAGTCTCAAGATCTGTTATAGCACCAGTCATAGTGCCACCAGCTAAAGGTAGAAATGTACCAGAGCCAGCTCCAGATACAGCGGTATCAACATAGGATTTATTAGCTGCGTCATTACTATTAGTTGGAGTTTCAAGATTTATAATCTTATTAGTGTCCATATCTATTGAAGAATCTGGTTTCCCAAATCTATTCATAGGTATATCTTCTATTTGTACTTTTTCAACTTGATCATTAGCAATTCCAGGATTAGAGTCTGCCATAAGAATATATGGCGTATAAGGTGCAGTAGATACTGAGCTTCCCCAAGCATTAGCACTAAAAATTAAATTGTCACTACCTGTACTATAGTCTACACTAACTGTACCAGTGCTTGTTATTGTTCCACCCGTAAGCCCATTACCAGTTGCAACGCTTGTTACACCTGAACTTGAGCTTGTTCCTGCCCCTATAAGAGTTCTTACTTCTGCAGCTGAAATTCCACTATTTAAACTTGGCGTAGAACCATTACTTAGTATTGCTGGTGTACCAGTATCATTAATAACACCTAAATTAGTTCTTGCTGCTGAAGCTGAACTTGCTCCTGTACCACCATTTGCTACAGATAAATCTGTACCTGACCAATCTGAATTATTAATAGAAAGTGTACCGCCCAATGTTAAATTACCAGAACTTGTTACAGTACCAGTAAGAGTAATTCCATTGACAGAACCTGTAGTACCAACACTAGTAACTGTACCTTGTGGAACATTAAATGACGTGCTTAAACTATTTCCACTTTGCTGGCCTATTGTTAATGTTATAGTAGACGTACCTGTATCACCAAACGAAGTAATAGACCTATCGTAAGCTAAATTAGATTCGCCTGAACCACCACCTGTCCAAGTTACACTTCCTCCAACTGTTAAATTAAAACCATCAAAAGTTAAATCTGAATCACTTGTAATATTTGAATCACTGTTCCAAAAAGCTACTCTTCCACTTGATCCAGAACCTGTTACATTACCAACTTGGGTATTATCTATCTTCTGCCAAGCATCTGTTGCTTGATCAGAAAATACTGCCCAATCTCCTACGGCCCAATCTGTGATGCCATCTAGGTTAGTAGATCCTGCTACTGAAACTATGTAGTATTCCCCTACTGTTCCTGATCCACTTGATAATGTTGGTGTGTTTGTACTTGCATTCCATACTCCATCATATTTTAATACTCCTGTTATAGCTGTATTAATAGCTGTTTGTATTTGTGCTCCTGTTGCTAAGTTAGAAGAAGAAGAACTTACTGTACCTGTTACAGCTGCAACTGTTCTTGCTGTTGATGAACCACTTACATTTATTGTACTTCCACCATCATCTTGAACACTATCTACTTGTCCTGTAGCTCCAGTTGTTACTCCTGTTACTCTACCGTAAGCGTCTACAGTTATATTATCTATTTTAGTACTGTCAGATGTAGAACCGTAAGTTCCAGCCCCAACACCACCAGTCGCCATGTTAATAATAATTGTTTCATTACTACTCTGATTAGTTGTAAAATCTCCACCAGTAGTTAAATTTGTACCTGCTTGTATAGTTATAGTAGAATTGTTTACTGTTGGAACATCAGATGATAAAGCATATCTGCCATCCAAATCAACTGTAACTGCACTCAGACCAGATCTATTTAACGTAAGAACACCATTACCTGTGGAAAATGAAGCACTTGATAAATAGTTGTTAGTATTAATCATAGTCTGAAGTTGTCCCATCTCCAGTAGTTGATTTATATTATTTACATCATCATTATTATGAATTATCATAGAAATAGAACCAAGATCAGCAGAACCGGGAGTACCTGTATAATTAGGTAAACTATCAGGGTCAAGACCAACGGTAGCTGTACCACCTGAGTAAGAAAGTCTTAAACCATCATAAGATCCTGCACCATTCACAGCAACATTACCTGCACCTATTGCTGATGCAGTTGCTGTAGTAATACTTATTGTTCCAGATCCTGTGATTGTTCCACCTTGTATTGGAGATGTGGTTGCAATACTTGTTACTGATCCACTTCCCGTGCCTGCTCCAATATAACTTCTTAAGTTAGCTCCCGTAACATATTTAACTACACCTGAATCAGACATAAGGAATTTATCCGTATCGCTACCAATTGCGTCTATAGTAGACAATGTTAATGCGTCAGCAATGACTGCTGAACCAGATGCTAATGAAAAAACATCATTAGTTCCAAAATCTTGACTTCTACTGATTTTAAATTTATTACTATCACTTTTATCAATACCAATGGCATAATCCATGGCAGCTTGAGTTTCAAATGTTATTTTAGCATCATCACCCGTAGCAGTACCTGCATTATGTATGTCTAAACTTACAGGGGCACCCCCACCATCAAAATATATTTGAGTGTTTTGTTGATTTTGTATTGTAGTAGTAGCGGTTAATTTAAGAATATTTCCCTCACCTCTTACACTGGAATTTGCCCAACTAACAGCTTTATTGTTAGCCATATTTATTTTACCTGAACCTAAGGTTAAATCAGTTCCGTTAAAAGTTAAATCACTATCCCCTTCAATTGTAGTGGCATTAGTCCATATCGCAATTTGATTGTCAGCTGGTGTTCCTGTGTTTGACACATTCCCACTACCAGTTCCAGCTCCAATATCTGAACGAACTTGTGCACCAGTTCTGTATTTAATCACACCATTGTCTGCTACTACAAACTTATCTGTATCTGAACTTGCATTTGTTATGTTGTCTAATGAAAGTTCACCATTTATAAGTAAAGTATTTGATATATAAGCAGTTCCATTTACATCTAAATTATATGCAGGTAATGAAAAATCAGTTAAAGGATTTATAAGTATTGCTCCTGTAGCTGAGTTATTTGTACCAATAGCAGAAACATTAACTGCATGAATAAATGATCCACTACCGTTTCCTTTGTGAGCAGAAAGAGTTAATATAGATTGATTGTTTGATGCATCTGCTATTCTTGAGTAAATAGCATTATAAGTTAATGG
>Ga0213868_10000374_pt1 | contig 42007 bp, 41 predicted proteins | sample PICome_9_FD_160087 | JGI IMG/M metagenome (GOLD analysis project Ga0213868, IMG submission 160087) | Coastal seawater microbial communities near Pivers Island, North Carolina, United States - PICO127 | ecosystem: Environmental > Aquatic > Marine > Coastal | place: USA: North Carolina...
CCGTGAGCAAAGGATGAATGCCATGAGTAGCAGTATGCCAGCCCCCCAAGCAGCGCCCATCGTGGCCTGCACGGTAAGCCGTGACGTACAAAACTTCGATCTGCTGATCGAAGACATGGAAAATGCCCTGGGTGAAAGCTGGGGTGATTTGGGTTTTGCCGAAGCGCTCGCCTTTTTTGGACAAGCCGAAGCCGAAGAGATGGAATTTATCGCTCTGGCATTGGACGAAAGCGACGAGGACAACCTGTCCTTGATGTCTGAAATAATCAAACAGGCCAAGGCGCGGGGCATCAAGGTGATCCTGATCGCCGAGGATGTCACACCGGCAGCCCTGCATTCCCTGCTGCGGCAGGGTGCCGATGAATTTGTGCCCTACCCCCTTCCCGAAGGTGAGCTGCTTCAGGCCATAAACCGGGTCCGCGAAAAGGACCTGGTAATCGAAGCCGCAGCGGCCCCTGCCCCACAGCTGAAAGCCGGGGCAAAAAAGGATGGCGCATTGATCGTGGTGCACGGTCTGGGCGGTGGCACTGGTTCAACCACCATGGCCGTCAATCTGGCCTGGGAACTGGCAACCGCCGACAAGAAGTCGCCGCCGTCCGTCTGCCTGCTGGATCTGGACCTGCAATATGGTTCGGTCGCAACCTTCCTTGATCTGCCGCGCCGCGAGGTGGTCTATGAGATGCTGTCCGACACCGAAAACATGGACGAAGAAATCTTTGGTCAGTCCTTGCTGACCTATGAGGACCGCCTGCAGGTGCTGACGGCACCCAGTGACATGTTGCCGCTGGATCTCATTACCTCCGAAGATGTCGGGCGTATTCTGGATATGGCGCGCAACCAGTTTGACTATGTCATCGTGGATATGCCCTCAACGCTGGTGCAATGGTCCGAAGCGGTTCTGACAAAGGCGCATATCTATTTTGCCATACTCGAATTGGACATGCGCTGCGCACAGAACACGCTGCGTTTCAAACGTGCCCTGCAATCCGAAGACCTGCCCATCGAAAAGCTGCGCTATGTGCTGAACCGCGCGCCCAAGTTCACCGATCTGAACGCCAAGGGGCGGGCAAAGCGCATGGCGGAATCCCTGAGCATCTCGATTGATCTGCAACTGCCCGACGGCGGCAAACAGATCACACAGGCCAATGACCACGGCATGCCACTGGCCAATTCCGCGCCCAAAAGCCCACTGCGCAAGGAAATCATGAAACTTGCAGCCTCCATTCATGACCTCAAGGGCGATCACGCAGAAGCTGCCTGATCCTTCCGCTGAAAGAGAAAAAATGTTTTCCAAATACAAAAAGACAAACGCCCCTGCCGTTGCAAAGCCTTCTGTTCAGGTTGTTGATAACATCGCAGCATTTGAGGAACCAAAGGCATCTGTGTCGATGCGCAAGGCGCTGAAGCCTGCGGCGGCGGCACCGGTGGACAAAGACGTCAAGCGCAAGCAGCGGATGTCCGACATCAAGCTGGAATTGCACCGCGCCCTTTTGGATAACCTGAACCTTGCCGCGCTGGAACATGCAACCGAAGCTGACCTGCGCCAGGAAATCAACGAAATCTCTGCCGAAATCCTGGCAGAGAAAAGCATCGTTCTGAATCGCGAAGACCGCATGACGCTCAACTCAGAGCTTTATGACGAAGTCACCGGTCTGGGCCCGCTTGAAACATTGCTCAAGGACGAGACGGTCAACGATATTCTGGTCAACGGCCCGCAGCAGATTTTCGTGGAACGCGACGGCAAGCTGGAGCTGACGGATGTGACGTTCAAGGATGAGCGCCACCTTTTGCGCATCATCGACAAGATCGTATCGGCCGTGGGACGCCGGGTGGACGAATCCAACCCCTATGTGGACGCCCGTCTGCAGGATGGTTCGCGCTTTAACGCGATGGTGCCTCCGGTTGCGGTGGATGGCAGCCTTGTCTCCATTCGTAAGTTCAAGAAGGACAAGCTGGGCATTGACGATCTGGTCAACTTCGGGGCCTTCACCGAAGAGATGGCCGCCTATTTGCAGGCCGCTGTCGCCACGCGGCTGAACATCATCGTGTCGGGCGGTACCGGTTCGGGCAAGACAACAACGCTCAATGCGCTGTCCTCTTTCATCGACAACGCAGAGCGTATCCTGACGATCGAGGATACCGCCGAACTTCAGTTGCAACAGACCCACGTGGGCCGCATGGAAAGCCGCCCGCCCAACGTCGAAGGCAAGGGCGAGGTTTCACCCCGCGATTGTCTGAAAAACGCCCTGCGGATGCGGCCTGACCGGATCATCGTTGGCGAAACGCGCGGCGAGGAAGTGATCGACATGCTGCAAGCCATGAACACAGGCCATGACGGATCAATGACCACGATCCACGCCAACTCTGCGCGCGATGGTGTGTCGCGACTGGAAAACATGATCGCGATGGCGGGTATCGAGATGCCTCTCAAAGCGGTGCGTTCACAGATCTCTTCGGCCGTGAACCTGATCGTGCAGGCCTCGCGCCTGCAAGACGGATCGCGCCGGATGACATCCATTACCGAAATCACGGGCATGGAAGGTGACGTGATCTCAATGCAGGAAATCTTTCGTTACCAGCGCGTCGGCCTGACGCCTGATAACAAGATCATCGGTCATTTCACGGCCACCGGCGTGCGCAGCCATTATGCGGAACGTTTCCGCATGTGGGGCTATGACTTGCCGTCTTCCATCTATGAACCCATTGCGGCCCAGTAAGGATAAAAGCCATGAGCGCTGAACCAATCATCTACGGTCTGATCTTTATCGGTGTTCTGGTGCTGGTCGAAGGTCTGTACCTGGTCGCCTTTGGCAAGTCGATCAGCCTGAACTCGCGCGTGAACCGCCGGCTTGAGATGCTGGAAAAGGGCACCCGCCGCGAGGAAGTACTGGAAAAGCTGCGCAAGGAAATGCAGCAGCATATGGATGCCAAGTCGATCCCGCTGTATTCCTTGTTGTCGGAAAAGGCACAGAAGGCGGCCATCGCCTTTACCCCCAAACAGCTGATCATGCTGATGGGCGGACTGGGGGTAATCGCCTTTCTGGGGCTGACCATCGGCACCCAGACCGACGTGGCCGTGCGCGCCATGCTGTCTGTGGGCATCGGCATTGGTGCCGTCTATTTCTGGGTCGCGTCAAAGGCCGGCAAACGGATGGGCATGATCGAGGAACAGCTGCCCGACGCCGTGGAACTGATGGTGCGCTCCTTGCGGGTGGGCCATCCCTTCACCAACGCCATCTCCATCGTCTCAAAAGAGATCCAGGACCCGCTGGCATCGGAATTTGGCGTGATCGCAGATGAAAGCGCCTATGGCCGCGACGTGGGCGAAGCGCTGAAGGACATGGCAGAGCGGCTGGACATGCAGGATCTACGCTTTCTCGCCGTGGCGGTGACGATCCAGCAGCAATCAGGCGGCAACCTTGCCGAGATCCTTGATGGTCTGGCCAAAGTGATCCGCGCCCGCTTTCGGTTGTTTCGCCGGGTCAAGGCGATCACGGCCGAGGCAAAGTGGTCAGGCAAGTTTCTGTCTGCCTTCCCGATTGTGGCCCTGATCGTGATCAATGTCAGCGATCCAAATTATTACGACGCCGTTATGGACCACCCCTATTTCGTGCCTGCCTGTTTTCTGGTCGGTATCTTTCTGGCGGTGAACCTGTTCGTGATGCGCGTTCTGACCGACATCAAAGTCTAGGGGCGAACCATGGAATTCTTGAACACACTCAATGACCGGATCACCGAACTGCTTGGCCCCATGGGCCTGATCATGATCGTCGGCGTTCTGGGGGTTTGCCTGGTGCTGATCACTGTCGTCATGATGATGCAGCAGCCCGAAGACCCGCTGGATAAACTGCGCCGCTCCGCGAACGGTACGGCGAAATCCGGTGGCAAGGCACAGTTGCGCCAGGCCGATGGCAACCAGCAGCTTCAGAAGTCTGCAAAGTTCCTTGAGCCCGAAGACGTGGCCGAATTGTCCGCCAAGCAATTGCTGCTCCGTCAGGCTGGCTATCAAAGCCGCGATGCGGTGCGGATGTTCTATTTTGCCCAGATGACATTGGGCATTCTGGGTCTTCTGGCCGGTGTGGTCTATATCAACTTTCTGGGCGGCGGTGCAGGGATGACCACGCAAAAGACCATGATGTACACGGTCGGCCCCGGTGCCATCGGGTATTTCTTGCCCAAATACTGGGTGACCCGGCGGGTCGAGGCCCGCAAGGAAGAGATCACGCGTGGCTTTCCCGATGCGCTGGACATGATGCTGGTCTGCGTCGAAGCGGGGCAATCGCTGGATCAATGTATTGTCCGCGTCGCCAGGGAATTGCGCGCCTCCTACAAGGCACTGTCAGAAGAATTCGAGATCGTGGCCTATGAGATGAAAGCCGGCAAGGACAAGATCACCGTGCTGAATGACATGGGCGAACGCTGCGGGGTGCAGGATGTGTCGTCCTTCGTGACCGTGCTGGTCCAATCCGCGGCCTTTGGTACGTCAATTTCTGACGCGCTGCGGGTCTATGCCGCTGAAATGCGGGACAAACGCGTCATGCGCGCCGAAGAAGCCGCAAACAAGTTGCCAACCAAGATGACACTTGCCACTATGATGCTCACGGTGCCACCGCTGCTGATCATTCTGGTCGGTCCATCGGTTCACGGCATCACGGAATTGGGCAAAATGTCAGGACCGGGCCAATAAGACATATATTGTTCGGGCAGCTTCGGTTAGCGGCCCTTGCGTCACTCGCAGCACTTGGATTGGCCGCCTGTTCAACGGGCGGCTTTTCTGCGGCGGGCGATCAGGTTTTTGCCCCAGGCGTCGACCAATCCGCGCAGGCCGAAGACGGGGTTGAGGTGGGTCACCGCCTGATGGCTGCGGGCCAGTTTGAACTGGCCATCAAATCATTCAACCGGGCGGCATTGGCCGATGGGCTGAACGGTGAAATCCTCTCCGCACTGGGCAGTGCAAACCTTGGGCTGGGCCGTCTGGGCCAGGCCGAAGAGCTGTTGCGCCGCGCGGTCAAAGAAGACGCAGAGGTGCCAGAGGTCTGGAATAATCTGGGCGTTGTGCTGATGGAACGGGGCAAAACGCTGGAGGCGGAACAGGTTTTCAAACGCGCCTATGCGCTGGACAATGGCGAAAGTGACGCAATCCGAGACAATCTTCGGTTGGCACTCGCAAAATCAGAAAATTCTGATACATTTCCTTTGGAAGACGAAGATTATAAATTGGTGCGACGCGGCGCGGGGGACTACCTGATCCGGTCAGCACTGTGATCGTAAAGATCGAGGCAGAGCAGTAAAAAGGACGCAAAATGCGCCACCCTATTCTGATAGCCGCCTGCATTGCAGGCGCAAGCGTGGTTGCAGGCTGCGCTGAGAAAAATGCAAACGACACCGTTGAGCGGGCCTTCAAGGACGTGAATGTTGTCGATGCGACCAACCTTTCTGATGTGATGCTGACCGTGGCCGACCCGAATGAGGCCGTGTCCTACTTTCAGCGCGCCTCTGCCGAAGATCCGACACGGATTGACCACCAACGCGGTCTGGCCTCCTCCTTGATCCGCGCCAAGCGGATGACCGAAGGGGCCGCCGCGTGGAAAAAGGTCACCGCGATGCCAGAGGCAACGCCGGAGGATTCCGTGGAATACGCAGATTCCCTGATCCGCTCGGGCGATTGGGCAGGTGCCGAAAAGGTTCTCGACAAGGTGCCACCAACCCATGAGACATTCAAAAGATACCGTCTGGAGGCCCTCGTGGCAGACAGCAACAAGGAATGGAAGAAGGCCGACAGTTTCTATGAAACCGCCGTTGGCCTGACCACCACCCCGGGTTCCGTGATGAACAACTGGGGCTATTCCAAACTGACCCGTGGGGATTATCCCGCAGCCGAGCGGCTGTTTTCAGATGCGATCCGGCAAGACCCTACGCTCTTCACCTCCAAGAACAACCTGATCCTCGCCCGCGCGGCCCAACGCGACTATACTTTGCCCGTGATCCCGATGGACCAGACGGAACGCGCGCAACTTCTGCACACCATGGCATTGTCAGCGATCAAACAGGGCGATCTGGAAACCGGCAAAGGCTTGCTCCGCGAGGCGATTGACACACATCCGCAGCACTTCGAAGCAGCCGTGCGATCCCTGCGCGCACTCGAGAACGGCTGATGTGATGGCGATCCCTGCCGCACACGCGCTGTGGTTTCTGCCCTTTGTCCTGCCGATCTGCTTTTATGTCGCCTTCACCGATATGGCCCAGATGCGGATCACCAATCCATCGGTGATCCTGCTGGCGCTGGTGTTTGTGATGCTGGGCTTTTTCTGGATGCCCTTTGACGCCTATCTGTGGCGGCTGGGGGTGATGTTGATCGTTCTGATCCTTGGTATCTTGCTCAATGCCGCCGGTGCGCTGGGGGCGGGGGACGCCAAATTCGCCGCCGCCGCCGCCCCCTATTTCTCGCTTGGTGACCTGCGCCTGCTGATGGCGATATTCACGCTGACGCTGCTGTCTGCCGTTATTGCCCATCGCGGCGCAAAATATACGCCCTTGCGCAAACTGGCCCCCCATTGGGACAGCTGGGAACAGGGCAAGAAATTCCCGATGGGTCTGGCCCTTGGCCCAACTCTTGCCATCTATCTGATCCTTGGTGCGCTCTACGGTGCCCGATAAAGGCCATATTCAGGGTTTACGGAAGGGATACGCACAACCGTGAGCTAAGGATCGGCCCGATGAACATGCAAACCACCACCGTTCTTGCCCCCCCACCGCCAAAGCGGCTGGAAGAAATGCAGCTGCCCCTCGTGATGATGCGCGACATCATCCTCAAAACGATCTTCCGCAAGAATGTGGATATGGTCAGCGACCTTGCCGCCGCCGTCTGCCTGCCTGTTCCCGTGACCCAGGAACTGGTCGACATGGGCCGCACCCAGCGCCTGATCGAGGCAACAGGAACGCTGAACGCCAACAACAGCAATGAAATGGGCTATCAGCTGACCGATGCTGGCAAGGCCCGCGCGCTGGATGCCCTAGCGCAGTCAGAATATTTCGGTCCCATGCCTGTCCCGCTCGAGGTTTACCGCGAACAGGTAAAACGCCAGTCCGTGCGCAACCTGCAAATCACCCGCGCGCAGCTGACCCAGGCCATGGGCCATCTGGTGCTGCCCGACAGCCTGATCGGCAACTTGGGACCGGCAGTATCGGCGGGACGCTCCATCTTGATGTATGGCCCCCCCGGAAACGGCAAATCCAGCATCTCAAATGGCATCCGCGATGCGTTGGGCGACAGGATCTATGTCCCCTATGCGATCGAATATGCAGGTCAGGTGATCACCGTCTATGACCCCATCGTGCATTCCAAGGCCCAGGACGAGGTTCAGGACCCCAGGTCCTTGCGCCGCGTCACACGCTTTGACAGCCGCTATGTCTGCTGCAACAGGCCCACTGTCATCATCGGGGGTGAACTCAGCCTCGACATGCTCGATCTGGTCTATAGCCCCACGGCCAAGACCTACCAGGCCCCGCTGCAGCTGAAATCCAGCGGCGGCGTCTTTATCGTCGACGACCTGGGCCGCCAAAAGGAACCACCGCAAAGCATCGTGAACCGCTGGATCGTCCCGCTTGAGGAAAGCAAGGACATTCTGGCCCTGCAATCGGGCGAGAAGTTCGAAGTCCCCTTCGACACGCTGGTGATCTTTTCCACCAACTTCCACCCCAATGAAATCTTTGACCAGGCCGCCCTGCGCCGGATCTTTTTCAAGATCAAGATCGACGGGCCCAATCAGGAAAACTTCCTGAGGATTTTCGCCATGGTGGCCGAAAAACGCGGCATGCCCCTGGATGAAGCGACATTGGTGCATCTGTTCCGCAGCAAATTCCCCACCATTGACAACACCTACGCCAATTATCAGCCAACCTTCCTCATCGACCAGATGATCGCCATCTGCGAATTCGAGGGCATCCCCTATCAGATGTCTCCCGAACTGATGGATCGCGCCTGGGCGAATATGTTTGTGAAAGACGAAACGATCGTGAAATAACGCCCCCGACAGGAGGGTCTCACATGATCACAGTTGCAGGCTGCGGCCGCATGGGCGGCCCCATGCTGGATGCATTGCGAAAGGCAGGCTTTGACGCGCGCGGATTTGATCTGCGCGCGATGGATGCAACATATATCACCGATGATGTCTCGGCACTTCGGCGCGATACGCAAACCCTGATCACCGTGGTCCGCGACACGGCCCAGACCGATGCGGTGCTCTTTGGTGCACAGAATTTCTGCGCCGGTCCCGCCCTGCGCCGGATCATCCTGTGCTCCACGCTTTCACCGCGCTATGTGCTGGATCTCAGGGCGCGGGTTCCTGAATCGATCACACTCATCGATGCCCCGATGTCGGGTGCGCAGATCGCGGCCCAACACGCCCGCCTCAGTTTCATGCTGGGCGGCAGTGATGCGGATCTGGATGCCGCACAGCCGCTCTTTGCGGCCATGGGTGCCCATTTCCACCGCATGGGCGGCTACGGGGCGGGCATGCAGGCCAAGGTCCTGAACAATCTATTGGCCGCCTCCAACACCGCCATGACACGGTTGGTGCTCGACTGGGCCGATCAGGCCGGCCTGGACGAAGAAAAACTGCTGCAGCTCATCCATACGTCATCGGGCCAGAACTGGTTCGCCAGCGGCTTCAATGAGATCGAATTCGCCCGTGACGGCCTCAGCACGGACAACACAATCGCCATTCTGGTCAAAGACGTGGCGTCCGCCCTTGATGCCGCTCCCTTGGGCGCGGATCTGACGCTGCCAAAAACCGTGCAAGACCAGATAAGATCCCTCAAACCGCGCCTCTAAAGCAAAGACAGAGGTCTCAGCGCGCGGCCTGCCCCCTTCCCTTTCTCTTTTTGGCCCTGAATACCTCGGGGGTTTGGGGGCTGGCCCCCAAGGCAACGGATGCTATCTAGAACATCATGCGCGCTCTGCCCCCCCTCTTTGAAAACTGGTTCTCAACCAAAGGCTGGTCGATCCACCCCCATCAGCAGCAAATGCTGGACCGGGCCGATGCGCCGTCTCTTCTGCTGATCGCGCCAACAGGGGGCGGCAAGACCCTGTCAGGTTTCCTGCCCACGCTGATCGACCTAGCCGACGGCACCCATCAGGGGATGCATACCCTTTATATCTCACCGCTCAAGGCGCTGGCAGCTGACATCCAACGCAACCTCATGACACCGGTTGAGGAAATGGGCCTGCCCATCACCATCGAGGCGCGCACCGGTGATACAACCGCCACCCGGCGCAAGCGACAGCGCGCAGATCCGCCCCATATTTTCCTCACCACACCAGAAAGCCTTGCGCTTCTGGTCAGCTACGATGATGCCCCGCGCATGTTCCGGGGCCTCAAACGCGTGGTGATCGACGAAATCCACGCTTTGGCCGAAAGCAAACGTGGCGATCAGATGATGCTGGCGCTGGCCCGGTTGCAGACAATCTGCCCCAACCTGAAACGTGTGGGCCTGTCCGCCACCGTCGAAGACCCCGCCGCAATCGCTCATCTGATGGCCTGCCATCCTGATCCCTGCGATATCCTGCTGGCAGACCCCGGCCCTGCCCCCGACATTCAGATGCTGCGCACCACGCAGGCCCCGCCCTGGTCGGGGGGCGGCGCAGCCTATGCCATTCCGGCCGTGCTGGAGCAGATCAAACAGCATAAAACGACGTTGATCTTTCACAACACAAGGGCGCAGGCTGAAATCTTCTTTCACAACCTGTGGCTTGCCAATGACGACAGCCTGCCCATTGGCATCCATCACGGCAGCCTGGACCGCGACCAGCGCGCGCGGGTCGAGGCGGCGATGGTGCGCGGTGATCTGCGCGCCATCGTCTGCACCGGATCGCTCGATCTGGGGATCGACTGGGGCGATGTGGATCTTGTCATCCAGATCGGTGCCCCCAAGAACGTCAAACGGTTGGTGCAAAGGATCGGGCGGGCCAATCACCGCTACAATGCCCCCTCCAAGGCGCTGCTGGTGCCTGCCAACCGGTTTGAGGTGGTTGAATGTGTCGCGGCCCTTGAGGCGGTGCTCGCGGGGGATCTGGACGGAGAACCGCGCGGCGCAGGCCCCCGCGACGTCTTGTGCCAGCATATCTTGATCACGGCCTGCGCGGGGCCTTTCGATGCAGACCGGCTCTTCGCTGAAATCACCTCTGCCGGGGCCTACGCCGCCCTGTCGCGCCAGGATTTTGAGGATTGTCTGACCTTCTGTGCCACGGGGGGCTATGCCTTGCGGGCCTATGACCGCTGGCAGCGGCTGCTGCAGCGGCCCGATGGCCTGTGGCAACTGCGCGATCCACGTGCGGCACGGGCCATCCGCATGAACATCGGCACCATTCAGGACAGTGACACGCTCAAGGTTCGCATGCGACGGAACCGGGGCGGCAAACCTCTGGGCGAGATCGAGGAAAGTTTTGCCGCCACGCTGACCCCCGGTGACACCTTTTTGATCGGCGGGCAGATTGTCCGCTACGAAGGGCTGCGCGACATGACCGTGGAGGTCAGCCGCGATGCCGCCAAAAAGCCAAAGATCGCGACCTTCACCGGCACGAAATTCGCCACCTCCACCCAGCTGTCTGCGCGCGTGCAACAGATGTTCACCCAAGACAGCTGGCCCGAATTGCCCGACCACACCGCCCAATGGCTGGCATTGCAGCGCAAGGTCAGTCAGCTGCCCCAGCCCGGCCGGCTGCTGATCGAAAGCTTTCCCCACGACGGGCGCGCACAAACGGTTGTTTACGGCTTTGCCGGTCGCAACGGGATGCAGACACTGGGCCTGCTGCTGACCAAGCGGATGGAGGAACTGGGCCTCAGCCCGTTGGGCTTTGTCGCCACCGATTATGCCACGTTGATCTGGGGGCTGGACCCGGTGGAGGACCCTGCCCCCCTGTTTGATCTGCCCGCGCTGCAAGACGGGTTGGAAACCTGGCTGGCCGGAAATGCCGTGATGAAACGGACCTTTCGCGCCTCGGCCACGATCGCGGGCCTGATTGAACGCAACGCACCTTCGGCCCGAAAATCCGGGCGGCAGGCCACCTTTTCCAGCGATATCCTCTATGACACGTTGCACAAATATGATCCGGAACATCTGATGCTGCAGATCACCCGCGAAGAGGCCCTGCGCGGCCTGGTCGACTTTGGCCGGATCAAAGAGATGCTGGACCGTGTGGGCAACCGCATCGACCATCGCAGCTTAAGCCGGGTCACGCCCCTTGCAGCACCCCTCTTTCTTGAAATGGGCCGCGTTCCAGTCAAGGGCGATGCCGAAGAACGGCTGCTGGCACAAGAGGCTGCACGGCTGATGGAACAATCGGGTCTGGCGCAAATCACGCCAGCCGCCTCCAGCCAACCGCGCTGGCGGAACGGGCAATGATGCGTTTCGCAGACTGCCTGTGACATCACCCCTGGCCCTTTTGAAAACGCTCTGGCCCCCTTGCCAAATCGGGTGAATTCACACATGAACAAAAGATGAACGCATACGATCTCACCCTGGCAGGTGCGCCTCTCAAGGCGCTTTCGACCGGTGCTCTTTGGTGGCCGGATCAGGGTTTGTTATGTGTCAGCGATTTGCACCTTGGCAAATCCGAACGGATTGCACGGCGCGGCGGCACCATCCTGCCGCCCTATGAAACCCGCGACACACTGACCCGTCTGGCGGCAGATCTGGCGCTGACCCATGCGCGCACAGTCGTCTGTCTTGGCGATAGTTTTGATGATCTGGGCGCGGCACAGGCGCTGCCTGAGGCCGAGAAACTATGGATCAACCGCCTGCAGGCCGGACGGTCGTGGATCTGGGTCGAGGGCAATCATGATCCGGGGCCAGTGGAGCTGGGCGGCAGCCATCTGGCCGAACTGGCCCTTGCCCCGCTGACCTTTCGCCACATCGCACAGCCCACAAGCAGCGCTGAAGTGTCGGGCCATTACCACCCCAAGGCCAGCCTGTCGCTTGGCGGTCGGACCGTGACGCGGCCTGCCTTTGTCTATGACAGCGACCGGCTTATCATGCCGGCCTATGGCACCTATACCGGGGGGCTTGATACGCGGGCAGCTGCATTTGCGCCCTTGATGCGGGCCGATGCCCGTGCTGTGCTGACCGGAAAGACCGCCATCGCGGTCCCGATGCCAAGATAGGACAAACCATGGATGAACCGGCCCGCGCCCGCATTTACGACAGTTTTGCCGCGCAAAGCATGATGGCGACGCTGGGGGCCCAGTTGATCGAGGTTGAGGCAGGGCTGATCCGCATTGCTTGTCCGATCCTGCCCGGCGCGCGCCAACAGCAGGGGTTCGGACATGCCGGGCTGACCTTTTCCATTGGCGATTCCGCCGCAGGCTATGCCGCCCTGACCATGTTGCCACAGGACCAAGAAGTTGTGACCGCAGAGATCAAGATCAACCTGCTGGCCCCGGCGCGGGGGGATCGTTTGATTGCCACGGGGCGCGTCGTCAAACCCGGAAAACGGCTTTGCGTGGTCACCAGCGAAGTACACGCCGAGGCAGATGGCACATCCACCCTCATCGCGATCCTGCAAGGCACGATGGTGCCGGTGCCGCTGTAGCGATCCTCAGAACAATCCGGCATCGCGTGCTGCTGCGCGGTTGCTGCGGCTGACCGGCACTTCGGCCCCGTCTGACATGATCAGCAGATCGCGGCCATTTTCGCGCCGGTGCGCCACGACCCCCTGCAATGCGACCCAATGGGAACGGTGCACCAACAGGCCCGGCGTGCCAGACAATTCCCTAACCGCATCGCTGAGCCGCAACAGGATCAGCGAGCCCCCTTTGTCGGTGACACAACATTCAGGTAATGATCTTGCGCCTCTATCCGCACCAGCGGGCCGCGATCCGCCAAGGGCAGACGGCGCAGAAACCGGGTCTGCGGATCGGTCTGCGCGCTGGTCTGGGGGGCCGTTTGCGGCAAGGTCGCAGCAGCTGGTCGGGCAAAATTGATCAGCCAGATCAGGCCGTGTACGGCCACGACGATCAATCCAACGATGACAAGCAGATACCCCAGCATCGAAACCGGACGCCAGCTGTCGAACAACTGGCCGTTGATGGCCCAGATCAGCAGGCTCAGGAAGGCAATGAACCCTGTCCAACTGATCAGGCTGGACCATGGGGCACGGCCATCAAAGCCGGGCAAGAACGTGCCGCCCGCCACTGACAGGCCGACAATGGCGCCCCAATAGGCAAACCGCCCGGCTATGTCCAATGCCGCATGGGTGCCAAAGGGACCCGCTAGGCCGGTGACCAACGTCACCAGCGCCCAGACCCCAAGCGGTAGCACCCAACTGCGTTTTTCACGAAGCGCCAATGGCACCCCCTCTTTCAAGCGGATCATTCACGCAGTCCCTGCGCAGCCCACGAAATTCCAATGGTTGTGTAACACCCTGTTCTGCGATGCCCAAGGGCACAGTCGCAACAGGAGCTTTGCCATGAACCTTACCCCCCTTCTCACCGCCTCTGCGGTGATCCAGATCCATACCGCACTTGCAGTTCTTGCCGTGCTCTTGACCATCGCGATCTTTTGCATCCGGCGCGGCAGCCCCGCCCATAGGGTCTTGGGCTGGACCTGGGTCTTGTTGATGGGGGGCGTGGCACTGAGCAGTTTCTGGATATCGCAGATCCGGCTTATCGGGCCGTTCAGCCCGATCCACCTGCTGTCGGTCTTTGTGCTGGTGCAGCTGGTCATCTCTGTCCGTGCAGCCCGCAGCGGCAGGATTGGCCGACATCGCGGAATCATGCGGGCCATGGTCTTTGGGGCCTTGATCGGGGCCGGGGCGTTTACGTTTTTCCCCGGCCGCACGATGTATCAGGTGTTCTTAGGCGGTTAGGCCTTCGGGCTCTGCCAGCCCATTGGCGCGGCAGCAGGCGGTGACCGTATTGGCCAGCAAACAGGCAATGGTCATCGGCCCCACGCCACCCGGCACGGGCGTGATGGCCCCTGCCCGTTCGGCGCAAGAGGCGAAATGCACATCGCCCACCAACCGCGTCTTGCCTTCGCCCTTTTCGGGCGCGTCCAGACGGTTGATGCCCACATCGATGACGGTCGCGCCTTCCTTGATCCAATCGCCCGGCACCATCTCAGGACGGCCCACGGCGGCCACCACGATGTCGGCACGGCGCACCACATCCGCCAAATCTTTGGTGCGGCTATGCGCGATTGTGACCGTGGCGCTGTCGTTCAACAACAACTGTGCCATGGGTTTGCCCACGATGTTGGAACGCCCAATCACCACCGCATCCATGCCAGAGATGGACCCGTGATGATCGCGCAGCATCATCAAACAGCCCAGCGGCGTGCAAGGCACCATGGATTTCTGCCCGGTGCCCAGCAAACCAACATTGGAAATGTGGAACCCGTCCACATCCTTGGCCGGTGAGATAGAATTGATAATCAGGTCTTCGTTCAGATGTTTGGGCAGCGGCAGCTGCACCAGAATGCCATGAATTTCAGGATCGTTGTTAAGCTGGTCCAGCAAGGCCAGTAAATCCGCCTCTGAGGTCTCAACGTCCAGCCTGTGCTCAACCGATTTCATGCCAACCTCAACGGTCATTTTGCCCTTTGAACGGACATAGACCTGGCTTGCGGGGTCTTCACCCACCAGCACCACGGCAAGACCCGGTATGATGCCGTGATCCTGTTTCAGACGGCTCACGTGCTGGGCGACCTTTGCGCGCACGCGGGCAGCGAATTCTTTGCCGTCGATAATCTTTGCAGTCATTTTCTTTCCCTGGGCGTTGGGTGGGCAAGATGCCCACCTTACGAGGTTATGGGTAGGTGGGCATCCTGCCCACCTGGGGCCTTAGAACAGACCTTCGACATCGCCGTTTTCGTTCAGGCGGATGTTTTCGGCAGAAGGCACACGGGGCAGACCCGGCATCGTCATGATCTCGCCGCAGATGGCGACCACGAAACCGGCACCTGCACTCAGGCGCACTTCGCGGACCGGAATGTCAAAGCCTGTGGGCGCGCCGCGCCGCTCTGGATCGGTGGTAAAGCTGTATTGCGTCTTGGCCATACAGACCGGCAGAGCGCCATAGCCCTGATCTTCCCATTCCTTCAGCTGGTTGCGGATCTTCTGATCCATCTGGGCGCTGTCGGCACGGTAGATCTTGGTTGCGATCGTGTTGATCTTGTCGGCCAGTGACATCTCGTCGGGATAGATTGGCGCAAAATGCGCCTCGCCTTTTTCGATGGTCTCGACGACTTTGCTGGCCAGATCGGCAGACCCTTCAGAGCCCAGTTCCCAGTGGCGCGACAGCACCGCTTCGGACCCTTGGGATGCGACATAATCCTTGACCGCCTGCACTTCGGCATCCGTATCGGTGACAAAGTGGTTGATGGCCACAACCACCGGGACGCCAAAGGATTTGAGGTTCTCGATGTGACGGCCCAGGTTCGGGCAGCCCGCCTGAACGGCCTCAACGTTTTCGACCCCCAGATCGGCCTTGGCCACACCACCGTTCATCTTCATCGCGCGCACCGTGGCCACAACAACCACCGCCGAAGGTGACAGCCCCGCTTTGCGGCACTTGATGTTGAGGAACTTTTCCGCCCCCAGATCCGCGCCAAAGCCTGCTTCGGTCACAACATAATCGGCCAGTTTAAGTGCCGTTTTCGTCGCGATGACAGAGTTGCAGCCATGGGCGATATTGGCAAACGGGCCACCGTGCACGAATGCCGGGTTGTTCTCCAGCGTCTGAACAAGGTTCGGCTGCATCGCATCTTTCAGCAGAACGGTCATCGCGCCGTCGGCCTTGATGTCGCGGGCGAACACCGGTGTCTTGTCGCGACGGTACGCCACGATCATGTCACCCAGACGTTTTTGCAGGTCGACCAGATTATTGGACAGGCACAGGATCGCCATAACCTCGGAGGCCACGGTGATGTCAAAGCCGGTCTCACGCGGGAAACCGTTGGCCACACCGCCCAAAGAAGTCGTGATCTGGCGCAAGGCGCGGTCGTTCATGTCCACCACACGCCGCCAGACGACGCGGCGGGTGTCGATGTCCAGTTCATTGCCCCAGTAGATGTGGTTGTCGATCATCGCGCTCAGCAGCGAATGCGCCGAGGTGATGGCGTGAAAGTCGCCGGTGAAATGCAGGTTCATCTCTTCCATGGGCACGATCTGGGCATAGCCGCCGCCTGCGGCCCCGCCCTTCATGCCAAAGTTCGGCCCAAGAGACGCCTCGCGGATGCAGACCGCCGCTTTCTTGCCGATGCGGTTCAGGCCGTCACCCAGACCGACGGTCGTTGTCGTCTTGCCCTCGCCCGCCGGGGTTGGGTTGATCGCTGTGACCAGGATTAATTTGCCATCGGGCCGATCCTGGACAGAGTTGATGAAGGACTGGCTGACCTTGGCCTTGTCGTGGCCGTAGGGCAGCAGGTCATCACTGCCAATGCCCAACTTTGCGCCAATTTCTTGAATTGGGCGCTTTTGCGCTTCGCGTGCGATTTGGATGTCGGTTTTGAAAGCCATCAGAGAATCCCCTCTTGCCATAAGGCCTTGTTGTTTGGGCCAGTCATACAGTTGCGCCAGCCAAAGGTGAGGTTGCATTTCCGACATTTCCGCCCTCCGATGCGGCGGGACGTCGCACGGGCGTTTCGTTTCGGAAACGGATCTGCCTCAGATGGGCTGCCACGCCCTCTGGCCGGGAATATGCAAGCGCAGCCGATCGCCGACCTTCAGGTCGCCCTGACGTTCGACCCAGGCACAAACGCCGCGCCGCCCCATCGCTGCGGCCTTGAACCCTTTGCCATGGCCGGGGGCCACTTTTTCGATCTCGCGGGCGGGCAGGTTACAAGGGCCGTTCTGCATGTCGACGACAATGGTCGTGCCGCAGTCAGCCTGCAGGCGCGAGGACGGAGGGATATGGGTGAAATCGGCAATGCCTTCGACGACGATGGAGGCCCCCAAAAGCACAGGATCCAGTTCGGCCACCCCGATTTGCCGGGCGATAAAATCCAGCTCTTCGGCAGAAAGGATCGAGAATTGCCGCACATTGCGGATTTCGGTGCCCTGCGGATGCTGCGATTTCACACGCACACAGGAGGGGCGTGTCAGCCCCGCGTGAAAGTCATCGTCGAACCCTGCATAGCTAGCAAAGGCGGCGGTAATGGGCCGCGACCGGATGTCGGGGCGATCTTGGGGGACTTTTCCCATCCAGACGATTTTGGCGGTATGGTCTGTCGGCATCAATTCGGGCATCTGCAACTCCTGATCAGACCCCCTTAATGATCACCCCACCGCAAAAAGAAAAGGCCCCGCCTGAGCGGAGCCTTATGACTTTTTGTGACGATCCGGGGACCGGTTTTGATCAGACGCTTGGTTCAGGTTCCATGCCACCGTCCGCAGGCGGGGTTTTCTTGCCCTTGCCCTTGGCCTTTGGAATGGCTGTCAGGCTTGGCTTGTTGCCCTTGTCGCTGTCATCATCGTCTTTTTCAGGTGTCGGGGACAGGCCATCCATCACGCGCTGGATTTCGGCACCTGTCAGGGTTTCATACTCCAACAGCCCCTGGGCCAGACGTTCAAACTGCTCTTCGTTTTCCTTGAGCAGCTTGGCGGCCCATTCATAGCCGTCCTGAATGAACTTCTGCACTTCCTTCTCAACCAGTTCCTTGGTGCTGGCCGAAACAGAGAAGCCACCGGTGCTGCCCTTGTAGCCTTGGGCGGCCTCGGAATAGTCGATGTTGCCGACCTTGTCGGACATGCCCCATTGCAGGACCATCGCACGCGCCAGCGCAGAGGCCTGCATGATGTCGCCCGCCGGACCGTTGGAAACCGATTCCTCACCGTATTTATGGATCTCTGCCGCCTTGCCCGCCATCGTCATGGCCAGACGCTGTTTGCACTCGTCCTTGAACATGTTCAGGCGGTCCATTTCCGGCAGGCTCATCACCATGCCCAGCGCACCACCGCGCGGGATGATCGTGGCCTTATAGACCGGATCACATTTCGGCAGCAGCATACCAACCAGCGCATGACCGGCCTCGTGATAGGCTGTCATTTCCTTTTGCGCGGCGGTCATCACCATTGAGCGGCGCTCGGCCCCCATCATGATCTTGTCCTTGGCGTTTTCGAAATCCAGCATCATGACAAAGCGGCGGCCCAGTCGGGCTGCACCCAATGCCGCCTCATTCACGAGGTTGGCAAGATCCGCACCGGAAAAGCCCGGCGTGCCACGCGCGATAATGCGCAGATCCACATCAGGTCCAAGCGGTGTCTTGCGTGCATGCACGCCAAGGATCTTTTCACGGCCCTTGATGTCGGGGTTGCCGACAGTCACCTGGCGGTCGAAACGACCGGGGCGCAGCAGGGCTGGGTCCAGAACGTCCTTGCGGTTGGTGGCGGCGATAATGATCACGCCCTCGTTGGCCTCAAAGCCGTCCATCTCAACCAGCAACTGGTTCAACGTCTGCTCGCGCTCGTCGTTGCCACCGCCGTAGCCTGCGCCACGGTGCCGGCCCACGGCGTCGATTTCGTCGATGAACACGATGCAGGGCGCGTTTTTCTTGGCCTGCTCGAACATGTCGCGCACACGCGATGCACCCACACCCACGAACATCTCGACAAAGTCGGAACCAGAGATGGTGAAGAACGGCACGCCTGCTTCGCCCGCAATGGCACGCGCCAGCAGTGTCTTACCGGTACCGGGAGGGCCCTCAAGCAAAGCGCCCTTTGGGATCTTGCCGCCAAGCCGCGAGAATTTCTGCGGATTGCGCAGGAATTCCACGATCTCTTCCAGCTCTTCCTTGGCCTCATCAATGCCGGCGACATCGTCAAATGTGACGCGGCCATGCTTTTCCGTCAGCATCTTGGCCTTGGATTTGCCAAAGCCCATGGCCCCGCCTTTGCCGCCACCCTGCATGCGGTTCATGAAATAGATCCACACACCGATCAGCAGCACGATGGGCAGCAACGACATCAGAAAGGTCTGGAAACCGGACTGCTGCTGCGGACGGGCCTGCATCGGCACATTGTTGTCGATCAAAAGATTGGTGATTTCTGCGTCCTGCGGCTTGATCGTGACATAGTCAACGCCATCCGACTTGCGAAAGCGAACCTGCTCTCCGTCCAGCGTGACATTGCGCACAGCGCCGCTTTCAACATCACCTACGAATTCGGAATATGTGACCTCATTGCTTTGCAAATTGCCACTTGAACCGCTGAACAGGTTGAAGAGCGCCAGAACCAGCAGCATCAAAACAACCCAGAAGGCGAGATTGCGAACATTACCCAAGGAAAGTCTCCTAAATATTTCGACCATGCCTCTCACGACATGACCTTTTTACACCGCGTTGGTGCCTACGTCCTTAAGATAGAGATGATGCGCTCAGGTTCAATGCGATAATAGTGCGGCAAATAGCGTATCGGGCCCATCCTCAAGCTCTGCCTGCCAATTTTGTCCAAATCCGGCAAGCGGTGCCGAGATCAGCGTATCCCCCGACCAGATTGACGGGGTCGACAGCAAAACCACATGTGGGCGTCCTGTCGCGCGCCAATCGGGGCATTGTTCCAGCCCGTCCTGCCCCAATGCCCGCACGCGCAGGTCTGGCCCATGTGCGGCGGGTGCTGAGGGGATCAGCCGCCAACGACCGTCCCACAGGGCATCGGTATGCGTCACCATATGGCGGACGGCCTCATATTCACGAAACACCCACAGCCGGGCGGCGATCCGGCGAATGTGGCAGCCGTCCAGCGTACCGGCCTGCCCCTTGGACAATGCCGCGCGCACTGTGGCGACTGCATTGCGCCGTGGGCCGTGGTCTGACCCGCTGACCCAGCTGACCGCTTTGACAATCAGCCGGCGCTGGATTTCATCGGGTTGCAACCGCAAGATCGTCTCATCCAGCACAACGGCACCTGAATTGATGGATGTACATTGCTTGGCCGCCAGAAACGCCTGCCATTCCAACGCGCGCCGTGCCTCGGACAGATGTTCCGCGACTTCGGACAGCGCATCTGCGTCGATCCCCAAATCAGACAGAACCTCCAGAGCTTTGCGGGCCTTGATCCGGTCAAAGCGTTCGTCCTCGTTGCTGGGATCATCGATCCATTCGATATCATGCGCCTCAAGGTAGGCCTGCAATGTCTTGCGCCGGGTGCGCAGCAAGGGCCGCACCCAGACGATACCGTCGCGGACACTGCGGTGCTGCATGCCTGACAGACCATCGACACCGGCACGCCGCGCGATCCGCATCAGGACCGTTTCGGCCTGATCATCCACAGTATGGCCCACCGCAATGGTCGTGATTTCGTTTTCGCGGGCCCAATCGGCCATCTTGGAATACCGTGCATCCCGTGCGGCCTGTTGCAGATTGCCCTTGCCGCTCCAGTCTTGCCAGACCAGCGTGTCATGCTGCACACCGATCTGATTGCAATGCCGCTCCACGGTGGCGGCTTCGTCGGCGGCTTCCTTGCGCAAACCGTGGTTCACGGTGACCGCCCGCAATTCGATGTTCTGAACCTTACAAAATTCGCTGAGCAGGTGCAAAAGCGCCATTGAATCGCTGCCACCGGATACCGCGACCCCCATGATCTGCGGGGGATGGGGCAGGAAAGCCTCTGAAACATATTTCGGGAGGCGTCCGGGCATGGTCAGCTACAGCCAATCATATTGCGTTGCTCGGTGGCCTGTGCGGCGGCAGCATCGGTGGGAAAACGGACACCGACCTCGGCCAGCGTCACGCAGGCCTCTTGGGTCTGGCCCAGCTTACCCAGCGCGCGGCCCAGTTCAAAGAGCGCCTGTGGTGCCATCGGTCCTTCGGGGGCACCGCTAAAGCTGGCCAGGAACGCCCGTGCCGCCTCGCGGATATCGCCCAGCTGGCTTAGTGCGTCGCCACGGCGCAATTCAGCTTCGGCCGCTAACGGACCACCCGGATAGGTCTGATTGAAGGTCGCAAAGAGGTCAGCGGCGGTGCGAAAGTCACCAGATGCGAGCGCCTCCTGCGCCCGCTTGAAATCGGCCTCTTCGCCCACAGCAAGGGAGGCTTGGCCCGTTGGGGTAGAGGGCGCAGTCAGCCCCGCCGCCACGGACGTCTGTTCCGCACCACCCAATGTCGTGGTCTGCCCAAGGTTCGATACATCGCCGCCCTCAAGCTCGACCAGACGGAATTCCAGATCCCCGATCCGCGTCGTGCCATCGGCGACGATGCGGTTGATGCGGTTCTCCAGCTCTTCGGTCTTGGAGGTCAGGCGCTGCAGCTCGCTCTCCATGGTGTTGACCCGGTCCAAGACGGACGCACCCGCAGTGCTGACACCGGCACCGCCAGTTGTGGACAGTTCACGCCGCAGTTTTTGGACCTCGACAAAGAGCATGGTCAGCTCCTGCCGGACATCCGCAAGCGTCTGATCGGCCTGCGCCTGATCGGTTTGCGCCAAAGCTGAAATGGGGCCGACCAGCAGCCCCACAATCATAGCGAAAAGAAAACGTTTTTTCATTTTTCCTTGGGTCCTTAGCTTGTCAGGCCTCCGGCCAGAACAGTAACCGCCCGGCGGTTTTTGGCGTAACAAGCTTCATTTGAACAAATTTCGATCGGGCGTTCCTTGCCATAGCTGACCACGCGCAGACGCGCAGGCGACACACCCTGCGACACTAGGTATTCCTGTGCGGCATTGGCGCGCCGCGCACCTAGTGCAAGGTTGTATTCGCGTGTGCCCTGCTCATCCGCGTGACCTTCGATCACGGCCTGATAGTCGGTATTGGCCATCAGCCACTGCGCCTGTGCGGCCAATGTGGCCTGCCCAGTTGGCGTGAGCGTGGATTGGTCCACATCAAACAGCACCCGGTCACCGACGGATTGCTGAAAGAAGGCCGTTGAAGTCGGGTCATTCGCGCTGCCCGGCACGATGCTGCCGTTCACGCCCGCACCATAGGTGCCATCCGCGCCCAGCCCGTCAGAGCCAAAGCGATTTGGGTTGGTACAGGCTGTCACGGCCAAGGCCGCAATCAACAGGCCGCTGGTCATAAATCGTTTCATTTAGGGTTCGCCTCTTGGTGTGGGTCGTTTTTCATTATGCGGCTGCCTTATAACATGCAGGGGTTGTTGGGAACTCTCAGCTGAACTGCGCCGCCAGATCACTGCAAAGGGGACCATGACGGATCAGATCCGCCCGAAGGTGTGGTCACCGGACGCAGGTTGCGGCCCGAAATATCAACGGAATACAGGGTCGAGGAACCGCTGGCCCCTTGGGTTTCGCGCGCAAACATGATCACGCGGCCATTGGGTGCCCATGTGGGACCTTCGTCAAGGAACGATGCTGTGAGCAAACGCTCTTGTGAGCCGTCAAGGCGCATCACCCCGATGTGGAAACGGCCCTTGTTCTGTTTGGTAAAGGCCACCAGATCGCCGCGCGGGGACCATACGGGCGTGCCGTACCGCCCCTCGCCAAAGGAAATGCGCTGCGCCTCGCCGCCGGTGACGGGCATGACATAAAGCTGCTGTGTGCCCGATCTGTCGCTTTCAAACACGATCCGCGTGCCATCCGGCGAATAGCTGGGCGCGGTTTCGATCGCCGGGGTATTGGTCAGCCGCAAGGATTGACCCGTCGTGATGTCCATCGAATAGATGTCGGTATTGCCGCCTTGGGTCAGCGAATAGACAACCGTCTGCCCATTGGGCGCAAAGCGCGGGGCAAAGCTCATCGTGCCCTCGGCACTTTCCAGCACCCGGCGCTGGACCGACCCGATATCCAGCACGTAGATGCGCGGAAAGCCGCTTTCATAACTGGTATACAGCACCCTGTCCCCCGAAGGTGAGAACCGCGGAGCCAGCACAATGGCGTTAGAATCAGTGAGGTATTGGACGTTGGCACCGTCATAATCCATGATCGCCAACCGTTTCTTGCGATCATCCTTGGGACCGGTTTCAGAGACATAGACGACGCGGCTGTCAAAATACGGCCCCTCGCCGGTGATGCGGGTGTAGACGGCATCAGCCACCTTATGCGCCATGCGACGCCAGCCATCCACCGTGCCGGAAAACTGCAACCCGCTGCCCAACTCCGCCCCCGAGAACACATCATAAAGGCGGAACTTCACGTTCAGGCTGTTGCCCTCGACCGAGACTGCGCCGGTCACAAGAGCCTGGGCATTGATGGCTTTCCAATCGGCGAATTGCACGGGTGCATTAAAATTCGTCACCGAAGAAATATAGGAGGTGGCCGGAATTTCCCGGAACAACCCCGTGCCGATCAGATCAGCGGCAACCACACGTGCCAGATCGTTGGCCATTTGCCCTGCCTGCGCATTCTCTGGCTGGAAATTGGGCACCGCAAAGGGCAAAGGCTCAATGATCGCCTCGTCAATGATGATCCGCAGCGGTTCTTGCGCCTGCGCCCCCGTGGTCAGGGTCGCGCCTAAGATCACGCTCAGGCAAAGCCAAATGCTCAAAAACAACGGTCTCATGTGATCTGCATCCTTTCGGGAATGGTCTGGGCGGTAGTGTCGCGGGTTTGGGCCGACGTTTTCAGGGGAATAATAGCCGTCCCCGCACCGTCTGCGCCGGTGAGCCTATGCGCAAGAGCGCGTCTGGGGATCATGCTGGCCTGTTTCATCTCATTCCCATCTTGCGCGGATCAAAGGTCATTTCGATGCTCTGCCACTGGCCAAATTTCTCTGGCGGCAGGTTAAATCCACGCGATCCGCACAGGATAATCGCCCGGCGCGCCGAATCAAATACCCTTCGCGCGGCATCATCTGATCCGCCCGATGCGCTGATCATGCGGATCGTGTCATTCTGGGGCGTACCGTTCTGGTTCATGCTGACGCTGATCACCACGGTGGTCCCCAAACTCTCGGTGGAAAGCGAGCCGATGTTCCAGCATTGCGAAACGGCGACGCGCAACGCGTCCTTCTCTCCGGCAGAAAGCGGCGGGCCGCTGGGGGCCGCAACCGGCTGCTGCGCCGCCGAGAGGGCCGCCAGAACATCGTCATTGTTCACCGGTTGCGTGTTGGCCTGTGCTGCTGGCTCAGGATTTGGCGTGTTCGGGGTCTGCGGTGCGGGGGCGGCTGCCTGCTGCACCGGCGGGGCTGGCCTGCGCCCGGGCGGGCGGGCGGAGGCCGCAGGGGACGCTGTCGCTTCGGTCACGATCTCGGATGTGGCTTCAGGGGGTGCCGTGGCCTCTTGGGTTTCGCGCTCCACGGTCTCACCCGTGGTGTCGGGGGCGATGGCCTGTTGCTCTACCGGGTCGGGCGTGGCTTCGGGGTCGGGCTGTGCGACAGGCTCCGGGGCTACACGCTCTACCGGACGGGGGGCCGCTTGCGGTGCAATCTGCGGCACCAAGACGGCAATATCGCCCACCGGCTCTTGCAACTCGGGGGGGGTGTCATCGACCCTTGTCTCGGGCGGTAGTGCCTGTTCTGTGACAACGGGCGCGGCATCCTCGGGGGGCGTTTGCGTTTGCAACGGGGCGGGCTGTTCAATGGCCCGATCCGGCGTCGAGGTCACGTCGGGCTGCTGCGGGCTGACCTCGGGATCAAGGGGCTGTGCCACCTCTGTCACCTGCTGGGGCGGCTGTGCTGCTGCGACCATGGCATCAAAATCAGCCCCCGAAATGACGGAAACTTCGGTCATCTCAAAGGGTTCGGGTTCGGGTGTGAACAACCCGCCCAGCAGCATCCAGCCAATCAGCGCCAGATGCCCCGCCCCAGAAATATATTGCCCTATATGCAAGGGTCAGTTCCCCGATGTATCGCTGCCATCAAGCGACGGCCCACCAATGTCTGTCACCAGACCAATATTGGAAAAACCACCCGCATTCAGCGCCCCCATCACCTCCATCACAGACGCATAGGGCACAGCCCCATCCGCCCGTAGGAAAACCCGGTCACTGGTCCGCTCGGCGGCGATGCCGCGCAGCCGCGTGACCAGCTGGCCGCGCTCCACCGGCGTGGTCTGGATCTGCACCTCACCCTGCGCCGTGACCGTCACGGTCAGTGGCTCCTCTTGTTCCGTGGGCAAGGCACCAGCAGCGGATTTGGGCAATTCAACGGGCACCCCCACCGTCAACAACGGGGCCGCCACCATGAAGATGATCAGCAAAACCAACATCACGTCCACAAAAGGGGTTACGTTGATCTCTGCCATCGGCTGCGCACGGCCGCGCCTGCGCCCCCGCCCGCCGCCTGATTGCTTTTTGATGCCACCCGCGCCCATGGCTCAGCTGTCCAACTGACGGCTGAGAATGGTGGCAAATTCATCGGCAAAGGCTTCTTGCGTACCAATCAGCCGCTCACTGTCCGCGTTCAGCTTGTTATAGAAGATCACCGCCGGGATCGCCGCCAGCAGCCCCAGCCCCGTGGCCAACAAGGCCTCGGCGATGCCGGGGGCCACAACAGCCAGGTTGGTGTTTTGCTGCTCTGCAATCTCGATAAAGGCATGCATGATCCCGATCACCGTCCCGAACAGACCAATGAACGGGGTAGAGGATCCGACCGTGGCCAGCACCGTCAGCCCCTTTTGCAGCCGGTCTGCCTCCTTGGCGATGGCTACATCCATGCTGCGGTCAATCCGCGCGGTGGCCCCGGGGATCAGCCCGCCATCCTCGCGGTGCGACCGCCGCCATTCGCTCATGCCGGCGGCAAAGACCTTTTCGGACGCCCCCTCCGGCTCGGCACCGATCTGGTCAAACAGACCGTCCAGCGGCTCTCCTGACCAAAAGGCGCGGTCAAACCTGTCGGCTTCGGCCTTTGCGGCCCGGTACTGGATCGTCTTTTGAATGATAATGGACCACGACCAAAAGGACGAGATGACCAGCATGACCATCACAAGTTTGACCGTCAGCGTCGCACGCGCAAACAATCCCCACATGGAGAAATCAATCTCCTTGGCCAATGCCAGCGTCTCTGCTTCCATAATCCCGCTCTTTTTTGCGCCGCACAGGGCGGCAAACTGCCTCTCGGCCCCTGTTATCGAGGCTCATTTGAGCAAAATCTATCGAAGAACAAGCGCGAAAGCTAGGGGATTGGCGTTATTGCGCCGGATCAATCAATTGTGAGCGAAGTTTTGCTGGCAGGCGCGTGGGCTTGCCCGCGGTTGTCATGCAGACGGCCGTCACCTTGGCACGGAAAATGACGTCATCCCCCAGCAGGACCTCCTGGTCGAACATCCATCTCACCGCCCCCTTGGCGTGATGCGTCGTGCGCACCTCCAACCTGTCGCCAAACCGCGCGGTTCCCAAATAATCGGCCTCGACCCGGGTAATCACAAAAACGATATCCTCATCGCGCATGGCGCGTTGGTCCACGCCCAGGATCTCGACGATATCCGACCGGGCGCGCTCGATATATTTGAGGTAATTGGCATAATAGACGATCCCCGCCATATCCGTGTCTTCATAAAAGATACGTACCGCAAACCTGTGGCTCATTGGGTCACCTCGATCCGCGCCGCCAACCGCAAGGCATGCGACGCATCGCGCGCCGCCACGGGCAGAACCGGATCATAGGCGGCCCGGATCAATCCGGCCACATCCGGACGCAAGACCGCAACCTCGCCCGCCACCATCAAAGGCGACTGATCCTGAAACGCACTGTCCGACCACAACAAGATAGACTGCACAATCTGGCTCAGCGCCAGCGTCTGGGCCGGCACATCGCTCAAATGCTTGTCCATGCATAAAAACACGAAACAGGCCTTGATGGCCCCTTTGTCATCAAAACGGAAAAACCGGTACTGATTGGCCCCCACCTTCTGCAGCCGGCCCACCAAAGGGGCCAGATCCGGCACCAACCGGTCCATTCCCGGCACCTCCAGCAATTCGGCCCAGTCGGTGAAAAAGAACATCATCAGGTTCGACCCCAATTCCGCATCCATCTCCCCCATATCATGGCCCGCCAATTGACAGGTCGTATCAATGGCAGCTTTGACCACGGCCAGCGTGGCATCATCCACCCCAAAGACCACCGGGCAGATCGGCCGCCCCCAGCGCGCAAAAACAAAGCTCCCATCCGCCCTGGTGAACAAATCCTCAACCTGTGCCACATCCATCTTCATCTTGCCCTTAAACTCACTTCCAACAGCTCACCCAAACAAATCGCTCTGCCCCTTGGGCGGTGCCATCCCCAAATGCGTCCATGCCTTTTGCGCCAACATCCGTCCACGCGGCGTGCGCTGGATCAACCCCTGCTGCAACAAGAACGGCTCAATCACCTCTTCCAGCGCATCGCGACTCTCTGACAGGGCCGCCGACATGGTTTCGATCCCCACAGGCCCGCCCTGATAATTCTCGGCAATCAGCCGCAGGTAACGCCGGTCCGCGCCGTCCAGTCCCAGGTGATCCACGCCCAGGCGGGTCAGCGCCATATCGGCCAGCTCCCGGGTGACACGCCCGTCGCCCTCGACCACGGCAAAATCCACCACCCGGCGCAACAGCCGCCCCGCGATCCTGGGGGTGCCGCGCGCTCTTTTGGCGATCTCGCGGGCGCCACCTTCATCCGCCGGGGCCCCCAGTTTGCGCGCATTGCGGTCAACGATGATGAACAATTCATCCTCGGTGTAGAACTGCAACCGGGTCGGGATGCCAAAGCGGTCGCGCAGCGGCGTCGTCAACAGCCCCATGCGCGTGGTGGCCCCCACTAGCGTAAAGGGCTGCAATTCGATCCGCACCGTACGCGCCGCAGGCCCCTCGCCGATCACCAGGTCCAGCTCGAAATCCTCCAACGCCGGATAGAGCACTTCTTCAACCGCCGGGTTCAGACGGTGGATTTCGTCGATAAACAACACATCGCGGGCTTCGAGATTGGTCAGGATCGCGGCCAGATCGCCCGCCTTGGCCAGCACCGGACCCGAGGTCATGCGAAACCCGACGCCCAACTCGCGCGACATGATCTGTGCCAGGGTCGTCTTGCCCAAACCGGGCGGGCCGTGAAACAGCGTGTGATCCATTGCTTCGCCGCGCTGTTTGGCCGATTGGATGAACACTGCCAGATTGGACCGCGCTTCCGCCTGGCCCACAAATTCCGCCAGCATCTGTGGCCGCAGGGCGCGGTCCACATCCTCGGGCAGCGGCTCTGGCCGCAAGGTCGGGTCACTATCGGTCACTGTCTATTCCATGCCAAGAAAGCCCAACGGGCTTGATAAGAACCACCCTAGCCCTTTGGGGCCAGAAGTTTCAACGCGGCGCGGATCAGGTCGGGGGTCGTGGCCCCTTCCATCTCGCCTGCAGCCTGTGCCACGGCACCGGCCGCGTCTCCGGGTCCGTACCCCAGATTGCTTAGCGCCGACAATGCCTCGGCCTGCGCCGAAGACCGCGCGGCGACGGGGGCGGGCCGTTTCGGCGGTGCGGCCGGTTCCAGCACTTCGGCCTCCACCTCGCCCTGTGCCTCGGCCAATGTGCCCGACATCGCCATGACACCCGGTGCCTTGTCCTTGAGGTCCAGCACCACCCGCTGTGCGATCTTGGGGCCCACACCCTTGGCGGCCTTGACCGCATTCCAGTCACCCAGCGCAATCGCCCGGCTGACCCCATCGGGGCCAAGCGTGCCCAGAATGGCCAGCGACGCCTTGGCCCCCACCCCCTGTACAGAGGTCAGCAGGCGGTGCCATTCCTTCTCCATCAGTGTTTGAAAACCAAAAAGCTGCATCAGGTCCTCACGCACAACCAGATCGGTGAACAGCGCGGTGACCTCGCCCACGCCGGGCAGGCTGGCCAGGGTGCGGTCAGAGCAATAGACCAGATATCCCACGCCGCGCACGTCAATCAGCACATGATCGGTTGCGCGGTATTCGATACGACCTGTGATCTTGCCAATCATGCGCCTGCCTTCGCAATCGCCATGGCCAGCGAACTGGCCCCGCCGTGATGGGCATGACAAATCGCAATCGCCAGCGCGTCTGCGGCATCGGGCCCTGCGATTTCAATCCCCGGCATCTGCATCCTGACCATATGCGCCACCTGCACTTTATCTGCGTGGCCCACGCCCACGACCGTTTTCTTGATCTTGTTGGGGGCATATTCCCCCACCGGCAATCCCGCCTGCGCAGGCACCAGCATGGCGATGCCACGCGCCTGGCCCAGTTTCAACGTGCCGGCCCCGTCCTTGTTCACAAAGGTCTGCTCAACCGCCGCCGTCATCGGCTTGTAGATCTCAAAGACCTGCGTCAGCTGGCTGTGCAGGGACAACAACCGCTGTGCCAGATCGGTCCCCGAAGACTTGCAAACGCCGTTGGCCACGTGAATCATCCGGTTTCCCAGCACATCAATCACCCCCCAGCCAAGGTTCTGAAGCCCCGGATCAATGCCAATTACCCGCATATGCGCCTGCCTTGTCTCAAATTGTTGCTTTTTTGGTGCACTAGCACGAAACGCGAACATCCGCCAAGCTTTTCCGCAAAAGCCGCAAATTTGCCTTGTTTGGCGCAATGCTGCAGCTGCGGCGTCGCTTTCAGATGGCGAACAGCCGGAAACAGCTGCCGACCTTGCCTTACTTTTTCCATATTTCATTGCCCTTTTGCGCCAGTTGCGACCTATGCAAAAAGCGCAGATCAAACATGCGTATGCTGCGCTTGCGAAACCGCAAATGCCCCCCTATCTGCCCCTCAGGTCGCCGGGTGAACCGGCTTAACTCATCAACATAAAGGACGGCCCAAATGGCAGCTTTTGACACCTCTCGCCCCGCATACGGTTCCACTTCGGCCGTCTCGGGTTTCTTTGCATTCATCACACGTGCCTATGGCGCGGTCGTGGCTTGGAATGATGCGCGCCTTACGCGCAACTCATTGGCAAAACTCTCTGATCGCGAACTGGAAGACATCGGTCTGGTACGCGGCGATATCGACTCCGTCGCACAGACGGCATTTTTCCGCTAAATCGCCCTTGGCATGAGCTGACAGATCACGGAACACCTGACGCATTGATATCTATGATTTCAGGCAGCGTCGGGTGGGTCCCTGCATCTTAAAACAGCCCTTGCGACACCAATATCATGTAAAAAGCCGCGCTCTGAACATCAGATGCGCGGCTTTTTGTTGCACCACAGGTACACCGGTACATATGTCCTTCCCTTCCAGGAAGAACCACTCGTAAATCTTATCTCAGGATCGGGCCCACCACCTCTGCCAGGGCGTGGGTCAGCGGGTCGATTACCAATACCTTGGCACCCGCCTGTTCAAACACCGTCCCTTGTTCAAGCATCTCCAGCCGGCTCTTGTAGCTCAATGGGCCAAGTGCCGCCAGAACGAAGCCCTTGAAGCCAAAAAACCCGATTGCCACAAGAACCAGAAACTTCAACCTGCCCGAAGAGACAGCTGCGACCCGGCGCTTGGGCACTGCCGTCAGCAGTCCATCATGGCTGACAACGGTCGTGTACCCTTTGGTCATATCGGCAGGTTTGCGCCCCAACGTCTGGATGCGCTTTGCAAACTCAGCTTGAGTTTCAACCATGGCAGCGGTCCTTCACTAACAAACGGCCCCCACCGTCGTTAGTGAATAGATATCCAGTGAATGTGTCGAAATCTGGGCAAATCGCCCCATTTAGCGCCAAATTCAGTGAAAACTGCTGTTATTTTTGTAGTGTCAGCGTCGTCCAGTCAACAATGCTTTCGCGATGCACAAGATTGACGCCATTGCGTGCATAAACCTCGATGACCTCATCGGCCTGTTCGTTCAGGATGCCAGACAGAATCGCATATCCGCCGGGCTGCAGTGCTGCGGCCATATCCGGCGCAAGCGCGATCAGCGGCCCTTTTAGGATATTGGCGAACACCAGATCAAAGGGGCCCGCTGCGGCTAGGTCCGGATGATCGAAACCTGCCGCTTCGACGCAGGCCACCCGCCCCTCCAGACCATTGGCCAGCACATTGGCGCGCGCCACGTCTACCGCGACCTCGTCGATATCGCTGGCCAGCACGGTCTGCGGCCAGATCCGGGCCGCCGCCATGGCAAGCACGGCCGTGCCACAGCCAATATCCGCCACGTTTTGCCCCGCAAAGCCTGCATTGGCCAAACGGTCCAGCGCCCGCAAACAGCCCAGCGTGGTGCCGTGGTGGCCGGTACCAAAGGCCATAGCCGCCTCAATCAACAAAGGCTCGCAGTCCTGCGGCACCTTATCCGCATCATGGCTGCCATAGACAAAAAAGCGGCCCGCAACGACGGGGGCCAGTTCGCGGCGCACATGGGCCACCCAATCCGTCTCGGGCAATTCGGAGACCACGAATGGTTTGGCCCCCATGGCAGCGGCCAAAACCGCCAATGCGGTATCATCGGGCATGGCTTCGAAATAGCCGCCGACCTCCCACAGACCGGATCCGTCTTCCATCTCGAAGACGCCAACCCCAGTGGGCTCCGGCTCAAGCCGCTCCATCGCGTCGCCCAGCGCATATGCCGCGTCGCGTCCCGTCAGGGTGGTCAGTGCTGTAAAAGTCGTCATGGCTGTCTTCTCCGATGTCAGTCAGGGGTCGGGTAGGCCCGCGCGGCCGCGGGGTCAAGTGGGGCATCCTGCGGGCCACGCAGACCCTTGACATAGAACCAGCCCCAGGTGGCTGCGATCACGCCCATCACGGCACCGGCCACAGCCTGGCCATAGATTACCCCGGTTGCCCCGAACCACCCCGCCAGCAAGGCCGCCGCAGGAAAGCTCAGGATGCCGTCCTTGGACCAATTCACCAAGGTGGACCAGGCAGGCCGGCCCAGGTTATTGAAGGCCGCATTCGATACAAACAGCGCCCCGATAAAGACAAATCCACCGACCCCCACCAGCGTGAAGGCCCCGATCACATCGCGCCCGACACCCGTCAGCCCAAAGGCCGCAATCACATGCGGCGTCGCAATCAGCATCAAACCCCAGGCAACCAGCGTATAGATCAGGCAGAAAAGCAGGGCATTGCGATAGGTGCTGCGCACACGGTCCATCTGGCCCGCCCCGTAATTCTGGCCAAAGATCCCGCCAATCGCCCCCGACAGCGCAAAGACCCCGCCAAAGACCACAACCGTCAGCCGCCCCACGACCGCCCAAGCCGCCATCGCCTCATCGCCATAGCGCGCCATGACGATGGTCAGCAGGTAATTGCCCGCAGGCGTCGACATCTGCGTTGCAATCGCAGGGCCCGCCACCACCATGAATGGCCCCGCGATATTGCGCATTGTCCGCAAACGGGGGCGTTCGACCAGCTGCATCTGGATCACCGCGAAATAGACCGCAAGCGCCAGCAGCGCAAAACGAAACAGCACCAACCCATAGGCCGCACCGTCCAGCCCCAGCTCCATCCAAAAGATCAGCACCGGATCGACCACCATCAGAACCATGCCAGAAAATAATGTGATATACATCGCCTTGGCCCCATAGCCATCGGCGCGCAATGTTCCAGACAAGACCAGCGCCGCAGACATCGGAATAAGCGAAGGAATGGTGATCCCCAGATAACGCGCCGCAAGCCGCGCGGTTTCCCCTTCGGCACCGGTAAATCCCACCAATTGATGCCGAAAGCCCACGATCAGCAGGATCACAAAGGTCAATATGCTGACAGAGATGACAACAGCCGCCCCCGCTTGCCGTCTGGCTTGGTCACGGTTGCCCGTCCCGATGCTGCGTGAAATCACCGCCGTCGCGGCAATCATCAGCCCCACCGCAATCGAAACCGAAAAGAACTGCACCGCATAGGCAAAGCCGATGGCCGCCACCAGCTGCGGCTGGCCCAGCTGGCTGACCCAGAACAGGTTCGCCGCATCCACCAGAAAAACAAAGGTGATGCCCATGGCCCCGGTGGCGGTCATCCGCACCACATGGCCCATGGTGCCGCCCGTCAGAAAGCGGCCCTGCGCCATCCTTTATGCCGCCGTCTGCGGCAGACCCGCACTAAAGATCGTCTCATTGCCCGGTGCCGGATGGCGCGGGATCAGCATCGCCAGACACAGCGAAACCCCCGCCATGCCCGCCGCCAAAAAGAACACCGCCGCCGGCGAAACAAGCCACAACAATCCCAGCACCACAGGCAAAAAGACGGCCGCGATATGGTTGATGGTAAAGGCCACAGCAGCCGTGGGCGCAATATCAGCCGGATCCGCGATTTTCTGGAAATAGGTCTTCATCGCCAGGGCCAGACCAAAAAACAGATGGTCCAGCACATATAGAACCGCCGCAACCACCACGCCCCAGCCCAGGTAATAGACCCCGCCATAGCTCAGAAAGACCACGATCAGGCCGATATATTCAAAGCCCAGGGTGCGCCTTTCCCCGAAATATCCCACCGCCCGGCCCATCAGCGGGGCAAAGATTATATTGGCCACCAGGTTGATCAGATACAGGGTGGTGATCTGATGCACCTCATAGCCGAAACGCTCGACCATCATGAAACCCGCAAAGACCACGAAAACCTGCCGCCGTGCACCGCCCATGAATTGCAGCGCGTAATACAGCCAATAGCGGCGGCGCAGCACCATCCTCTTGTTCTGCGGCGTCGGTGCCTCGAATTGCGGGTAGGCGACCATGGCAAAGATCGCAATCGCCACGGTAACGCTGCCCCCCACCATATAGACGATGTTATAGGACAGCCCCAGCGTCTCCCACATGGCGATGATCGCCAGATAGGCCAAAAGCGTCGCAAACGACCCCGCCGCCATCAGCCAGCCCAACATGCGCGGCGCATCTTCGATCTTGAGCCATTGCAGCTGCAGGGACTGGTTGACCGTCTCGTAATAGTGAAACCCGATCGAACTCAGCATCGTGATGGTCAGGATACCGCCCATTGACGGAAACCAGGCCGTCAGCGCCGTCGCCACGCCCAACAGCACCAGCGCAACCAACCCCAAAACCTGTTCACGCACAAATATGATGATCGCGATCACACCCACCGCCAAAAAGCCCGGAATCTCGCGGACCGTATGCAACAGCCCGATGTCAGAGCCATCAAAATCGGCAACCTCAATCACAAAATTGTTCAGCAGCGCCGACCAGACATTAAAGGCAATGGGCATGCCCAAAGCCATCAGGAACAACAGGGCCACAGGCCTGCGCCAGAAGGGCAGTGCCTTGGCACCTTCAAGAGTGATATAATTCGCCATACCCCACCCTTACGCCTGCCAAAAGCAAAAGACGATACGCAAAAACGCACCGGTTCCTGCCTCTTTTTGGCTCAAAATACCTCAGCACCACGGCCCCAGCCACACAGATCATCCGCGTTCAACCCGACCAAATCAGACAGTCGGGCAAAACACGGCAATCGCGTCAATGACTTGGCCGGTCCCGGTGGCCAGAACCGCCGGGCGCATCCTCTTTCAGTAGAAACTCTGCGGATCAATATCGACCGCCAGCCGCATCTCACCCTTCAGACGCACCTGTGCCACCCATTGTGCCAGCGCCTCCTGCAAGGGCGCGCTTTTTTCGGCCTTGACCCATAATCTGACCCGGTGCCGGCCGCGTACCCGCGCGATGGGTGCGGGTGCAGGCCCATAGACCTGCGCCCCGATGCGGCGCAATGGCCCGTCCTGGCGCGCCAGCAGATTGCCTGCATCAAACACCTGCGCCACATCCGGGCCCGACAGGATAATCCCCGCCATGCGCCCATAGGGCGGCACGCCCGCCTGTTTGCGCTCGGCCGCTTCCGCAGCCCAGAAGGCCTCCTCGTCACCGGCCAGAATGGCCCGGATCACCGGATGCTCTGGCTGATATGTCTGCAACAGGGCGGTGCCGGGGGCTTCGGCACGGCCCGCGCGGCCTGCGACCTGGCGCATCAACTGAAAGGTCCGCTCGGCGGCGCGCAGGTCAGACCCCATCAGCCCAAGGTCCGCATCAATCACCCCCACAAGGGTCAGATTGGGAAAATTATGCCCCTTGGCCACCAGCTGGGTGCCAATGACGATATCCGCCGCGCCTTGGGCAATCCCGGCAATCTCGGCCTTGAGCGCGCGGGCAGAGCCGTACATATCCGAACTCAGGGTCGCAATCCGTGCCTGCGGCCAGATCGCTGCTGCCTCCTCTCCCAGCCGTTCGACGCCCGGCCCCACGGGGGCCAGCTTGCCCACTGCCTCACAGGCGGGACAGGCCTCAGGCATCGGTTTGCTTTCGCCGCATTGATGGCAGATCAAGCGTTTGAGAAAGCGGTGCTCGACCATGCGCGCATCGCAATGGTCACAGCCAATCTGATGCCCGCAGGCCCGGCACAGGGTGATCGGTGCATAGCCGCGCCGGTTGATGAACAGCATCGCCTGCTCGCCCCTCTCAAGGCGTTTGTTGACCTCCGCCTGCAGGGTCGGTGACACCCAGCGGTCGCTGGCCAGCCCTTCGCCGCGCATGTCAATGGCCCCCATCGTAGGCATCACCGCCGGACCAAACCGCGAGGTCAGTTCCAGACGCTGGTATTTTCCCGCCTCGACATTGGCCCAGGATTCAAGCGACGGCGTCGCACTGGCCAGCACCACCTGCGCGCCGCAGATCGCCGCCCGCAGCACCGCCATGTCGCGGGCATTGTACAAAACCCCCTCTTCTTGCTTGTAAGAGGTATCATGCTCTTCATCGACCACGATCAGCCCCAGGTTCTGATAGGGCAGGAACAACGCCGATCTTGCCCCGATCACCAGCTGGCATTGCCCTTGGCCGACCATGCGCCAGATCCGCCGCCGCTCTGTCATGGTGGCACCCGAATGCCATTCGGCGGGCTTGGCCCCGAAACGCTCCTGCACGCGGGTCAGAAACTGTTCTGTCAGTGCAATCTCCGGCAATAGAACCAGGGCCTGCCGTCCCGCTTTCAGGGCTGCGGCCACGGCTTCCAAATAGACTTCGGTCTTGCCCGACCCTGTCACACCGCGCAGCAGGGTGGTGGCATAGCGTTGCGCGCGCACGCCCTGGGCCAGTGCCGCGGCACCCTTGGCCTGATCCTCGGTTAATGTCTTGCTAGGCAAATCAGGGTCCAGCCGCGCAAAGGGCAGATCGCGGGGGCTGTCCTCTTCGCGCACCACCCCCTGCGCCACCAACCCCTTGACCACAGAGGCGGTGACCCCTGCCATTTCCGCCAGTTCCTTGAGCGTGAAGGCCAGATCACCATACTCATCCAAAGTCTCCAGCACCCGCCTGCGGGCATCAGTCACCTTGTTGGGCTGGGCATCCCCGCGCCGGTAGATCTTGCGCATGGAGGGCGGATCGCCCAAGCCCGGCGCGCGGGTCGCCAGACGCAGCATCGCGGGCAGCGGGGTCAATGTATAGGCAGCCGCACGGGTCAGAAAGGTCTGCATCTCATCGCGCATGGGGGCCGCATCCAGCACCCGGATGACATGGCGGATCTTGCTTAGGTCATAATCGCCCTTGCCCGGCCCCCAGACCACGCCCAGCACCTTGCGCGGCCCCAGCGGCACCTCGACAAATGCACCCAGATGGCAGCCCCCCTCGGGCGCACGGTAATCCAGCGCGCGGCCCAGCGGCTGCGTGCTCAGAACGGCGACCAATGCGCCATGCTCAAAGAAGTCAGGATGGCTCACCAAAGGGTCCGTCCGGGCAAAGGGGTTCAGCCATGCCAGATCACAAGCGCCGCCCAAGATCAACGTCCCCCGCCCCCGCGCAAGGATTGCGCGCCGTATTTCAGGGGCAGGCCCCGCCGTGACGGCACCAGCAGTCTTTGACCCGCGTCCATGACACCCTGAGGCCACAAAATGAAAATTGACCGCCTTTGGGGGCAGATTTCCGATCTGCACTGTGCTAACAGACTGCAAACAGCAAGAGACTGATATGAGCAGCAATCCAAAAATAGATGACGCCCTGCGTGAGGCGATCATTTCAAAACCTGACGTGATTCTGGATGACAACGATGTCATGCAGGCCCTGATCGCTGCCAATGAAAAGGCGATGGGCGGCAATATCGTGGACCTGCGCGGCATCGCGATGGAGCGTCTTGAATCCCGGCTGGACCGGTTGGAAGACACCCATCGCAGCGTGATCGCCGCCGCCTACGAAAACCTTGCCGGCACCAATCAAATTCACCGCGCGATCCTGCGCATGCTCGATCCGATCGAATTTGAACCCTTCCTGCGCGATCTGGGCGGCGATGTTGCCGATATCTTGCGGGTGGATGCGGTCAAGCTGGTGTTGGAATCAGTCCAGAATGACAATGACCCGGCCGTGAACCGGCTGGGCGAGGTGCTAAGCGTGGCACAGCCGGGCTATATCGATGACTACCTCAGCCAGGGTCGCGGCAACCTGCCCCGGCAAGTGACGCTGCGCAGCATCCAGGACGGATCGGAACATATCTATGGCGAGAAAGCGGATTGGATCCGCTCAGAGGCCTGTCTGAAACTTGATTTCGGCTCTGGCCGCCTGCCCGGTCTGCTGGTGCTGGGGTCAGAGGATCCGCATATGTTTGGCCCGCAGCAGGGGACCGATTTGCTGGCCTTTTTCACCGGTGTGTTTGAGCGGGCCATGCGCCGCTGGCTGTCTTGAGCCGCGCCCAGCAGGCCGCCGACATCGGGCTGATCAGCCCCGCTGCGCGTGACGCATTGCAAACCTGGCTTGAGCATCAGCGCGCCTTGAAAGGTGCCGCTGAAAACACCATCACGGCCTATCAGGGCGATGTGGCCGATTTTCTGGCCTTCATGACCCATCACAAGGCAGCCCCGCAGGGGTTGGGCGCATTGGCCAGCATCTCCATTACAGACATGCGGTCCTGGATGGCGCGCACGCGCGGGCCAGACGTAGGCCCCCGGTCGATGGCCCGCAAACTATCGGCGGTCAAGGCGTTCTACCGCTGGCTTGCGGAACGCGAAGGGTTTGAACCCACCGCCGTGCTGTCGACCCGTGCGCCGAAATTCCCCAAGAAACTTCCCCGCCCGCTGGCCATCGACGCCGCCAGGGCGATGATCGACTGTGTCGAAATTCAATCTGACCGCCCCTGGGTGTCGGCCCGCGATGTCGCTGTGCTGACACTGTTGTGGGGTTGCGGCCTGCGGATCTCAGAGGCGCTGGGTCTCAAGGGGCGCGATGCGCCGCTGGCCGACAGTCTGCGCATTCTGGGCAAGGGCGGCAAGGAACGGGTCGTGCCCGTGCTGCCTGCGGCCCGCATGGCGGTCGATGCCTATGTGCGGCTTTGTCCGCACCCCCCCGAAGATGATGCCGCGCTTTTTCGCGCGATCCGGGGCGGGCCGCTTAGTCCGCGCGCGATTGCAAAGGTCATGGCCGATGCGCGGATGCAGCTGGGCCTGCCTGCCACGGCCACCCCACATGCCATGCGGCACAGCTTTGCCACGCATCTTCTGGATGCGGGCGGCGATTTGCGGACGATACAGGAATTGCTGGGCCATGCCTCGCTTTCGACCACACAGGCCTATACGGCCGTGGACACCGCCAGGCTGATGGAAGTCTATAACCGCAGCCACCCCAAGGCTGGTTAATATATAATTAACAACAACTTAGCGCCCTGAAATTGCAGCGCGAATGCGATTTTGCCCATGGGCAACTTGGCCCTGCCGCGACGCTGAACCGTGCTAGCGCCCCAGCTTGGCCACGAAACTTTGCGCGGCAACAGAGGGGTCCGCCTCGCCTGCCGCAACCTCGGCACTCAATGCCTCAAGCGCGGCTTTGGCTGCGGGCTCTTGCAGCTGCGCCAAGAGCCTCTGTTTGACATCCTCCAGGAACCAGTACCGCGCCTGATCTGCGCGGGTCTGTTCCCAAAAACCGTTGGCGCGCCGCCATTCGGTCAGGGTCTGCATGGTCTCCCAAGCGGTCTCCAGCCCGTTTTCCTCCAGTGCGGACACCGTCATGGCACAGGGGTATCCCTCGGGGTCCTGGGGGCGTTTGCGCATCAGCCGCAAGGCACCGGCATAGTCAGCGCAGGTGCGCGTGGCGGTGGGTTTCAGATCACCATCCGCCTTGTTGACCAGAATGATATCGGCCATCTCCATGATGCCGCGCTTCACGCCTTGCAATTCGTCGCCGCCCGCCGGGGCCAGCAGCAACAAAAACAGATCAGACATTTCGGCCACCACGGTTTCGGACTGGCCGACGCCAACGGTCTCGATCAGGACCACGTCAAAACCTGCGGCCTCACACAGGCGCACCGCCTCGCGGGTGCGGCGTGCGACGCCCCCCAGATGGGTCTGGCTGGGCGAGGGCCGGATAAAGGCCGCCGTTTCCCGGCTGAGCAGATCCATCCGCGTCTTGTCACCCAGAATGGAGCCGCCCGAACGTGACGAAGACGGGTCAACCGCCAGCACCGCCACCCGCAGCCCCTGGCGGATCAGCATCATGCCAAAGCTTTCGATGAAGGTAGACTTGCCAACCCCCGGCGTGCCCGAAAGCCCCACCCGCAGCGCCTGGCGGTCCTGCGGCAAGGCGGCCAATAATTCCGCGGCCAGAACGCGGTGATCGGCGCGGCCTGATTCAACCAATGTAATCGCCCGCGCCAAGGCGCGCCGTTCTCCTGCGCTGACGCGCTCTGCGAGGTCGTGAATATCCATGGGCTATGTTTTGCGCAGGGCTGCGGGATTTGTCCATCCCCCGGCCTTGGCCTTGGCGGCCGTTTGACAGATAACAGCCCCATGTCAGACGCCTTGCCCATTGATGCCGTCCTGCCGCAGGTCATTCAGGCCCTGCGCGACCACAGCCGCGTTGTCCTGCAGGCCCCACCCGGTGCGGGCAAAACCACCCGCGTGCCCCTTGCAATGCTGGAGGCGGGGCTGACACAGGGCCGCATCCTGATGCTGGAGCCGCGCCGCCTGGCTGCGCGGGCAGCCGCCGAACGCATGGCCCAGACCCTGGGTCAGGACGTGGGCCAGACCGTGGGTTACCGCGTGCGAGGCGCATCGGCCATCGGCAAGGCCACCCGGATCGAGGTCGTGACCGAAGGTATTCTGACCCGGATGTTGCAAGACAATCCCGATCTGCCCGGCGTCGGTGCCGTGATCTTTGACGAATTTCACGAACGTTCCCTCAATGCCGATCTGGGCCTTGCCCTTTGCCTTGAGGTGGCCGCGGCACTGCGCGATGATCTGTTTCTGGTGGCCATGTCCGCCACGCTGGATGCAGGCCCCGTGGCCGAACTGATGCAGGCCCCGGTTGTCACCTCCCAGGGCCGCAGTTTCGATGTCACGCCCCTGTGGCTCGACCGGCCCAGAGGCAAACAGCGCATCGAAGAGGCGGCCGCCGATCTGGTCTTGAAAGCCTTGGCAGAGGCCGCAGGCTCCGCCCTCGTCTTTCTGCCCGGAGAGCGCGAGATCCGGCGGGTTGAAAGCCTGCTGCGGCCCCATCTGCCCGCAGAGTGCACCCTTGCGCCCTTGTTCGGGGCCATGGATTTCAAGGCCCAGCGCCAGGCGATTGCGCCCGCGCGACAGGGCCGCAAGATTGTTCTTGCGACCTCGATCGCCGAGACATCCTTGACCATCGAAGGCATTCGCATCGTTGTGGACGCAGGTCTTGCACGGCGCGCCCGCTTTGATCCCGCCTCGGGCATGTCGCGGCTGGTCACGGAAAAGGTCACTCGCGCCGAAGCCACCCAGCGGGCGGGCCGGGCGGGCCGTGTCAGCGAAGGGATGGCCTACAAGCTTTGGACCAAGGGCGAGGAAGGCGCGCTGGCCGCCTATCCCCCCGCCGAGATTGAGGTGGGCGATCTGAGCGGCTTTGCGCTGGAACTGGCGCTTTGGGGGGCGGATGTGGCAGAACTGGCCTTTGTCACCCCGCCTCATGAAGGACGGCTGGCCGAAGCGCGCAGCGTGTTGCAGATGCTGGATGCGCTGGATGCGCGCGGGCGCATCACCGCCCATGGCCGCGCCCTTGCCCGTCTGCCCTTGCATCCGCGTCTGGCCCATATGGTCAGCCGTGGTGGTCCGCGCGCAGCGACACTGGCCGCTTTGCTGGCCGAGCGCGACCCGCTGCGCGGCGGCGGTGCCGATCTGTCGCAGCGCATGGATGCCATCGACGGCAAAGCCGTGCCAGCCGAGGTTCACGCCCCCACGATTGCCCGCATCCGCCAAGAGGCAAAGCGGCTGGGCCGGGGTCAGGCAGCCAAGGGGCCAGATGGCATTGGCCAGCTTTCGGCCCTGGCCTATCCAGACCGCGTGGGCCTGCGCCGCAAGGGCGATGCGCCACGCTATGTTCTGTCGGGTGGCAAGGGCGCGGTCCTGCCAGAGGGCGACGCGATGGCAGGCGAGCGGCTGCTGGTGGCGACGGATCTGGACGGTGATCCGCGCGAGGCCCGCGTGCGGCAAGCCGCCCGGCTCAGCGAGGCGGAATTGCGCGCGCTCTTTGCCGATCAGATCGCATGGCATGATCTGTGCCTTTGGTCGCGCCGCGAGGGCAAGGTTCTGGCGCGCAGGCAAGAACGCTTTGGCGCGCTGGTGCTGGATGACAGGACATGGCCCGATGCGCCGGGCACCGCCATTGCCATCGCCATGCTGGACGGGGTGCGCCAGCTGGGGCTGAACCCCGCGCCGCCCGCCCGGCGTTTTCTGGCGCGGGCACGGCTGATGGCGGCGGATGTTCCCAGTTTTCCCGATTTCAGCGATGCCCACCTGATGGAAACACTGGAGCAGTGGCTGCTGCCGCATCTGTCTGGCATTCGAAGCAGTGCCGGCTGGAAATCCTTTGATCTGCTGCCCGCCCTCAAGGCGCGACTGGACTGGGATCAGCAGCGCGCATTGGATGCCGCGGCCCCTGCGCATTTTGAAACGCCTCTGGGCCGCAAGATCCCCATTGATTACGATGGCGCAGCCCCCCAGATTGCCCTGCGGCTGCAGGAATTATTTGGCGTGACGCGGCATCCGCAGGTGGCGGGCCAGCCGCTGCAGATCACGCTGCTGTCGCCCGGCCAGCGCCCAGTGCAGGTCACGATGGACCTGCCGGGTTTCTGGGCCAGCTCTTATGCAGATGTGCGCAAGGACATGCGCGGACGCTATCCCCGCCATCCATGGCCCGAGGACCCGACACAGGCCGACCCCACATTGCGCGCCAAACGGCGCGGCACCTAGTCACCCGGAACTGTAATTCGTATCATTGACCTGCTGTATATCAGGAGATGATGCGATGGTGGGGCGTTTGGCAGACGAGGTCGTTCTGAGCGA
>Ga0213868_10000376_pt1 | contig 41996 bp, 45 predicted proteins | sample PICome_9_FD_160087 | JGI IMG/M metagenome (GOLD analysis project Ga0213868, IMG submission 160087) | Coastal seawater microbial communities near Pivers Island, North Carolina, United States - PICO127 | ecosystem: Environmental > Aquatic > Marine > Coastal | place: USA: North Carolina...
CGAGCCTGAGACATCAACAGCCAGAACCAAGGCCAGACCGCAGCCCAGCGCCCGCATGGGAAGAACAAGCAAAAGGAATAGCAGCATCACCGGCATGACCCGCAGCTTAGCCAAATGCCGCAGATCGCGCATCAGATAATTGGAGGCATATTTTGCCTGCGGTTCACTGGCGGGGCGTACAATAGCAGGCCGTAAAAAAACGCGCCCCGGATGGGACGCGTTCTAAAGATTCTATAATCGTCAGGCTTTAGCTCAGGCTATTGTCGATACCCTTGCAGGCTTCAACCAGACCTTTGACCGCATTGACGGAATTGTCGAACATTGTCTGTTCGTCCTTGTCCATCGAAATCTCGACCACGCGTTCGATACCACCGGCACCGATCACTGTCGGCACGCCGACGTAAAAACCGTTCAAACCGTAGGCTCCATCCACGTAGGCGGCACAGGGCAGAACGCGCTTTTGATCCTTCAGATAGCTTTCGGCCATCTCAATCGCGGATGTCGCGGGGGCGTAGAAGGCGGACCCTGTCTTGAGCAGGCCAACGATCTCTGCGCCGCCATCACGGGTCCGCTGAACGATCGCGTCCAGTTTCTCCTGAGAGGTCCAGCCCATCTTTACCAGATCAGGCAGCGGGATACCTGCAACGGTGGAATAACGTACAAGCGGCACCATCGTGTCGCCGTGGCCACCCAGAACAAATGCAGTGACATCTTTCATCGACACGTTGAATTCAGATGCCAGGAAATGACGGAAACGGGCCGAATCAAGCACGCCGGCCATGCCGCATACCTTGTGGTGCGGCAGGCCAGAGAATTCGCGCAGCGCCCAAACCATCGCATCAAGCGGGTTGGTGATGCAGATGACAAAAGCATCGGGTGCATGGGCGGCAATGCCCTCGCCCACGGACTTCATCACCTTGAGGTTGATGCCCAGCAGATCATCACGGCTCATGCCGGGTTTGCGGGCCACACCAGCGGTGACGATACAGACGTCAGCGCCTGCAATATCAGCATAATCTTGCGTGCCGGACAGGGTCGCATCGAATTTGGCAGAGGGGCCAGATTCAGCGATATCGAGCGCTTTGCCTTCCGGCGTGCCCTCTGCGATGTCGAACAGAACGACGTCGCCCAACTCTTTCAATGCTGCAAGATGCGCAAGTGTGCCGCCGATTTGCCCCGCGCCGATAAGCGCGATTTTGGGTCTGGCCATAGTGGTATCTCCGATAGGGTTGCGTTGGGGCGGGGATAGCGAAATGCGCCCCTTCCTGCAAGCGGCCTACGCTGCACTGCAACAATTTGATGGGTTATGGCCCATAGACAAGGCCCCGACTTTGCGGTGATGTGCGTCATTCATCCTGTCCCGATTGGCCTGAATTGATGCTGACACTTGATCTGTTCTTCTTTCTGATCGCCGGACCGGCCGTTCTTTTTGCAGGCATCTCAAAAGCCGGGTTTGGCTCTGGTGCGGCATTTGCTTCGGCCACCGTTCTGGCGCTGGTGGTGGAACCGGGGCTGGCATTGGGGGTGATGCTGCCCCTGCTAATGCTGATCGATGCGGGGTCTTTGCGGCCCTATTGGCGTAAATGGAGCACGCGTGACGTTGCATTGCTGGTGCTGGGTGGCCTGCCGGGTGTATTGATCGGGGCGCTGCTGTACCGGGTCGCCAGCCCTGATCTGTTTCGCTTATTGATCGGCGGGGTCGCTGTGGGCTTTGTGCTGTGGCAGCTGACACTCAAGAGCGGTTTGTTGACGCTGGCACGGGGCCGCATGCCGGATTGGGCCGGGGTCGTTTTGGGAACGGTTGTGGGCTTTACCACGTTTGTCAGCCACGCAGGCGGCCCGCCTGCGGCGGTGTTCCTACTCAGTCGGGGACTGACAAAGACACAGTTTCAGGCAACGACCGTGCTGCTGTTCTGGACGCTGAACATCGTCAAATTCTTTCCCTATGCTGCCCTTGGCATGTTCACATCCCAAACCCTCATCGCAAATCTTGTTCTGGCGCCCTTTGCACTGTTGGGCACCTGGATCGGTGTAAAAGCACACCGGTTGGTGTCTGAACGGCTGTTCTTTGGACTAACCTATGTGCTGTTGCTGGTTACGGGATGTAAATTGATCTGGGATGGCCTGACCTGATTTCATGCCATGCGGCCGTCTGTCAGGTCCCGAATAGCCCAAGGGGCAGAGACACTTTTGTGCTTCTGCCCCAAATTCAACAAGATCCCCTCACACCTAGGCCTGTCAAACCTCAGGTATCAGTCTTTTTGACGGGCAGGGTTTCAACGACGGCTTCATATGATTGCCCCGATGCCACCAGACAGGTCAGCCCGCCGGGCATGGTCATCGTGATTGTCCAACTGCCTGCTTCGGACGAGGCAAATACCTCCACCACCGTGTTATTGGCCGCGACCCCGATGGATTGCCGGCTTTCGCCGTATCCCGTGGCCAGCCGTTCGACCACCACCGCACGGGGGCCGCAATTGCGCGCCGATTGTGCGGCCACATCCGTTGTGGTTGCCAAATAGACTGCGGCGGCCGCCGTCAGCCCCCCAAATCTGAACATTTTTCCAACAGTCATCATCCTCTGTGCCTTTCTTCGAAAGACCGCGCCTTAGGTCCTCGGACCAATCCCGGGTTTTCCCGGCGGAACCTAGGGTGGTCCAGATTTCACCATGTGACTGCACGTCCCATACCGCGTTTTCCGGCGGTCTTGCCGAAACGGCCCTCCCCTTGGGGTGCAACGGGAACACTCTGCGGGGCAGGACTGAAGTAATGGTTAACGTAGCGTCCTGCGCGGCCCCTGCTTTCGCAATTTGCTGCGCTGCGGCGGGATTGGGGTTGAACTTTTGTGCAAATAATGGCCCCTTGCGCGCAACATTATGACTCGGTCGCTGGCCGAAACCCTTTGCCGCTTGAATGGAACGTCGCCCATGCCCAAAATCTCCCGCCCCCTCCGCTCTGTCCTCTATATCCCCGGCTCAAAACCCCGTGCGCTGGACAAGGCACGTACCCTTGCCTGCGATGCGATCATCTTTGATCTTGAGGATGCCGTGACCCCCGATGAAAAAGTCGCAGCCCGCGCCACATTGTCCGACGCCCTGTCCGAGGGCGGATATGGCAACCGCTACAAGGTCATTCGCATCAACGGGTTGGACACCCAATGGGGCAAGGATGACGCGGCGGCTGCAGCCAAGATGCAGGCCGATGCGATCCTGCTGCCCAAGGTCGGCAGCCCCGCCGATCTGGAGGCGTTGGCCGAAATCGTAGGCGACATCCCTCTTTGGGCGATGATGGAGACACCCGGTGCCATGCTGAACGCCCCCGCCATCGCCGCGCATCGGCAGTTGGAGGCGATGGTCATGGGCACCAATGATCTGGCAAAAGATCTGCAGACCCGTTTCCGCCCCGACCGCCTGCCGTTGATGACCGGCCTTGGCCTGTGCGTTCTGGCAGCCAAAGCACATGAATGCGCCATCATCGACGGCGTCTACAATGCGTTCAAGGATGATGAGGGCCACAAGATCGAATGCGATCAGGGCCGGGATATGGGCATGGACGGCAAAACCGTCATCCATCCTGCGCAGCTGGATGTGGCCAACGCGGCCTTCTCTCCTTCTGACGAAGAGGTCGAAACCGCGCGCCGCCAGATCGCCGCTTTTGAACAGATAGAGGCCTCTGGTCAGGGGGTTGCAGTGGTCGATGGTAAGATCGTCGAGAATCTACATGTTGCAACCGCCCGCGAAACACTGGCAAAACTCGATGCAATTGCATCCCTGAACGCGGAGTAGCCCCTATGTTTTTCCTGATCCTCGGCCTGATCCTCTGGATAATCGCGCATTGGTTCAAAAGGCTTGCGCCGGATATGCGCGCGAAAATGGGCAATCCGGGCAAGGGGGTCATGGCCGTCTTGATCGTGGTCTCATTGGTGCTGATGATCATCGGGTACCGTGGCGCTGACTTTATTTCCGTCTGGTCGCCACCTTCTTTCATGACCCATATCAACAATCTGGCGATGCTGATTGCATTCTGGGTCTACGGGTCTTCGGCTGCCAAGGGGGCCAAGGCGTGGCCTGCGTACAAGACACGTCACCCCCAATTGCTGGCCGTCAAGATCTGGGCCGTTGCGCATTTGCTGGTGAATGGCGATCTGGCGTCCATCATCCTGTTCGGCGGCATGCTGGCATGGGCCGTGGGCAGCGTGATCCTGATCAACCGGGCAGAGCCTGCCTGGACAGCACCGCCCCCTGCGGGCCGTGCGACCTATATCCGGTTGGCCGTGATCAGCCTGGTGTTGTTCAGCGTCGTTGCGGGCATTCACATCTGGCTTGGCGTCTCGCCCTTCTCTTCCTAAGGACTTCGACCATGAAACTTTATCGCTTCCTCTCCGAAGAGGACACGCAGGCCTTTTGTCACAAGGTGACCGATGCGTTGAACAAAGGATGGGAGCTTTACGGCTCTCCCACGCAGACATGGGATCATGCGGCCGGGATCATGCGCTGCGGGCAGGCCGTGATCAAGGATGTGCCTGGCACCTATACCCCTGACACCAAGCTGGGACAGCACTGATGGCCAAGACGAACGCAGGACGCTTTTTCGAAGACTATGTCGTAGGCGAAACCATCGAACATGCGGTGCCACGCACGGTGCAGATGGGCGAACGCGCGCTTTATCACATGCTCTATCCCGCACGTCATGCGCTGTATTCTTCGGATCAATTCGCGCAGGCCTGCGGGCTGCCAGGCAGTCCGCTGGATGACATGATCGCCTTCCACATCGTCTTTGGCAAAACCGTGCCGGATGTGTCGCTCAATGCCGTGGCGAACCTTGGCTATGCCCAGGGGCGCTGGCTTGCACCTGTCTGGCCCGGCGACACCCTGCGCAGCCAGTCAGAGGTGATCGGGCTGAAACAGAACTCCAACGGCAAGACCGGCGTGGTCTATGTGCGCACAACCGGCCTGAACCAGCATGATGAGCCGGTTCTGGAATATGTGCGCTGGGTCATGGTGCGCAAAGGGAATGTGGATGCAGCGGCCCCTGAAACGGTCGTGCCTGATCTGCCCGGTGCACTGACAGCACAACAGCTGGTGGTGCCGCAGGGCCTGGATTTCACCAATTACGACTTCACCCTTGCAGGGGAACCGCACCGCTGGGGCGATTATGAGATTGGCGAACAGATTGATCACGTCGATGGCGTGACTGTCGAAGAGGCCGAGCACATGATGGCAACACGGCTTTGGCAGAACACAGCCAAGGTGCATTTCGATACCTCTGCCCGGCCTGACGGGTCGCGGCTGATCTATGGGGGACATGTGATTTCGATGGCGCGCGCTTTGTCTTTCAACGGTCTGGCCAATGCACAAATGGTTGTCGGGCTGAATGGCGGGGCACATGCCAACCCCTGTTTGGCGGGCGATACCATCCGTGCCTGGTCCGAAGTGTTGGACAAGGCCGAAACCTCTGCTCCGGGCGTCGGGGCAATCCGCCTGCGCCTGGTCGCAACAAAGGGGGGGGATGCATTCAAATTGCGCGGTGAGGATGGCAAATATCTGCCCGACGTATTGCTGGACCTCGATTATTGGGCACTGATGCCATTGTGAGAAACCTGCTGGCCGCCCTCCTTTTTATCCTTGCCGGATCTGCCCATGCGCAGTCCGCCGAGGATGACTTTGTCGAGGCCAATATTCTGTCGGTATTCTACCATGAACTGGGCCATGCCCTGATCGACGTGATGCAATTGCCGGTCTTTGGTCAGGAAGAGGATGCGGCCGATACGGCCTCTGTCTTGTTGATTGACATGATCTTCAAGGAAGAGGCGGCACAGGGCATCGCCAAGGACGCGGCATTGGGTTTTGCGGCAGAGGCGGAACTGAGCGAGGGATATGAAACCGCGTGGTGGTCGCAGCATGGTGCCGACCTGCAACGTTTCTACAACCTGGTTTGTCTTTTTTACGGGGCTGACCCCGATCTGCGCGATGATTTCGCCGAAGATATGGGTTTGCCAGAAGGGCGCGCCGAGACCTGCCCAGAAGAGTTTGAGCTGGCCAATGAAAGCTGGGGCCCGGTTTTCGATGAATTGATCGACGGGGAGTATACCGGCAAATTCTACTTCAATGGCGCAAACGACAGTTTTCTGGCGGATATATTGATGGTTGAAGTTGAAGACCTGAACGAACGCATGGGATTGCCGACCTCTATCGAAGTGGTGGTCGAGACCTGCGGCGAGGCAAATGGTTTTTATGATCTGGAAAAGCAACAAATCATCATTTGCCAGGAATTTGAGCCCTATCTGAGGGAACTAGCGCGGGTCAGCCGTTAACTTCAGCGTCAATTCCACTAAGATTTCGTGAAATTCCCCAAATTTGTGATCACACGATTTTAGCCCGTGATCACAAATGTCACTTTACCCTAGTAATGGCGCAAAAACTGCGAAAAATGGCGGTCAACCATAAGACTCACTGGGCAGGCAACCGGTGACTTGAACCAAAACGGGACCGTTTTTCATGAACATCCACGAATACCAGGCGAAAGCCCTTCTGCGCAGCTATGGCGCACCTGTCTCAGATGGCCGCATTGTGCTCAAGGCCGAAGACGCCAAATCTGCCGCAGGCGAATTGGACGGCCCATTGTGGGTGGTCAAGGCCCAGATCCACGCAGGCGGGCGCGGCAAAGGCAAATTCAAGGAAGCCGATGCCGGCGAAGCAGGCGGCGTTCGCCTTGCCAAATCCGTTGAGGAGGCCGCAGAGCAGGCCAAGAAGATGTTGGGCCGCACCCTGGTGACACATCAGACCGGCCCCGCCGGCAAGCAAGTCAACCGCATCTACATCGAAGATGGCTCTGGCATTGAAACCGAACTCTACCTCGCTTTGCTGGTTGATCGCCAAACGTCTCGTGTTTCTTTTGTCTGCTCCACAGAGGGTGGCATGGACATCGAAGAAGTGGCCGCATCGACCCCTGAAAAAATCCTCAGCTTCTCGGTCGATCCGGCAACCGGCTATCAGGCGTTTCATGGCCGCCGCATCGCGTTTGCGCTGGGCCTTGAGGGCAAACAGGTCAAGCAATGCGTTGGCCTGATGGGTCTGCTGTACAAAGCATTCATCGAAAAAGACATGGAGATGCTTGAAATCAACCCGCTGATCGTGAGCGACGGCGGTGATTTGAAAGTGCTCGATGCGAAGGTCGCCTTTGACGGCAACGCGATGTACCGCCAAGCGGATATCGCCGAATTGCGCGACACCACCGAAGAAGACCCAAAAGAGCTTGAAGCGTCAAAGTATGACCTGAACTACATCGCGCTCGACGGTGAAATCGGCTGCATGGTCAATGGTGCAGGTCTGGCGATGGCCACGATGGACATCATCAAACTCTACGGTGCCGAACCTGCAAACTTCCTTGATGTAGGCGGCGGTGCCACCAAAGAAAAAGTCACCGAAGCCTTCAAGATCATCACCTCTGATCCACAGGTCAAAGGCATCCTTGTCAACATCTTTGGCGGCATCATGCGCTGCGATGTGATCGCAGAGGGCGTTGTCGCCGCGGTCAAGGAAGTGGGGCTGAAGGTCCCGCTGGTCGTGCGGCTTGAGGGAACAAATGTTCAGCAAGGCAAAGACATCATCAACAACTCTGGCCTAGATGTCATCGCTGCCGAAGACCTCAAGGACGGTGCCCAAAAGATCGTGAAAGCGGTCAAGGGTTAAGTCGCCCGTTAAAGGAAGCCAGATGCATCCTCTCGCTACAACACTACGCAAGCTTGCCCTGATCGTCATGATCGGGGCCAGCCCTGCTGTTGTATCTGCGAAGGATACGCATGTCGCCATTTCAGCCTTCAACAGCTGGTGTTTCAAGGCGGGGCAGACCCCCGCACAGGCACGCGCGAACATGGAACGCACAGCAGGCGCACCTTTGCCTTTTGTGCTGACCTTCTGGGATGACAGCCTGGCACCGCGCCCGGCTGACGCACCCAAGGGCGTGGAGCGGCGCTGTGAGGTCCGTTTTGACGGCGATCATACGGATCAGGCGATCCACGCGCTGCGCAAGCAGATGCAGACGCCGCCGGTCTTTGGCACGCTGATCGCGCTGCCGGCAACCCATGCCGCCATTGACGGGACCGCGCTGATCGAAGGGCGCGCATTGCTGCGCGGCCGCGTTGCGGTTGTTCATGTCGGCACGGATGGGGCGCAAACCTTTATGGCTGTCGACAGGCTTTACTCCGATTGGGAGGAAAGCTAAGCCATGGCACTCACGCTCTATTGTGAAATGATCAACCTTGCCCACGCCCAAGAACGGCGCAGGCATATGACGGCGGAATTGTCCAAAGCAGGCATATCGGCAAAGTTCTTTCCAGCCTTTGATTACAAGGAAAACGGGACCGAGGCGATGCTGGAGCATTGTCGCGCAACCGGCCCTTGGGGTCCGTTTCATACCAACAACATGGCCATTACCATCAGCCATGCACAGGTTTGGGAAAGATTTCTGGAGACCGGAGACGACCTATGTCTGGTGATGGAGGACGATGTGTTCCTGTCGCCCGAACTCAGCGACTGGCTGAACGATCTCAGCTGGTGGCCACAGAATGCCGATATCGTCAAACTTGAGCGCTGGGATTCCCCATCGCTCAAGGTTTTGATGCAACAGGCCGTAGGCCGCCACAAAGGCCGCAGCATCCAGCGCATCTTGTCCCGCCACGTGGGGGCCGCCGGTTATATTCTGACGCGCAAGGCAGCCCGGCAGTTCCTGGCACAAAAGCCGTTCAACATCACCATCGACAACCTGCTGTTCAACTTCAACGCCTCGCCGGCGGCGCGGCGCATGCAGGTCTACCAGGTGGCACCTGCATTGATCGTCCAGGGCAATGAGCCCCCTGATCAGGCCGTCAACACCGGCGTCAGACTGCGGCCAAAAGGGCTCAGCCTGATCTCGCAAAAGCTCAAACGGGCTTATTATGAAATCGCCTACCCGCTGCCGATCATCTTTCAGGCACTGACCGGCAAGGCGAAACTCGCCCAGATACCCTATGAACCCTATGCGGAATCACAGACATCCGCCTCTCCAAAAGATTGACCTAAAGGAAAGACCAAACAATGGCCGTACTCGTAGACGAAAACACCAAAGTCATCTGTCAGGGCCTCACCGGTTCCCAAGGCACGTTCCACACCGAACAGGCCATTGCATACGGCACGAAAATGGTCGGCGGTGTGACCCCCGGCAAAGGCGGCCAGACCCATCTGGACCTGCCGGTCTTCAACTCTGTGCATGAGGCCAAGCATATGACACAGGCGAATGCCTCGGTCATTTATGTACCGCCACCCTTTGCCGCCGATTCCATCCTTGAGGCGATCGATGCCGAGATGGAGCTGATCGTCTGCATCACCGAAGGCATTCCAGTTCTGGACATGATGCGCGTGCAGCGCGCGCTGGAGGGATCCAAGTCCCGCCTGATCGGGCCTAACTGCCCCGGCGTCATCACCCCCGGTGCCTGCAAGATCGGCATCATGCCCGGCCATATTCACAAGCGCGGCTCTTGCGGTGTTGTGTCACGCTCCGGCACACTGACATATGAGGCGGTCAAGCAGACGACAGATCTGGGCTACGGCCAGTCTTCGGCTGTGGGCATCGGCGGCGACCCCATCAAGGGGACCGAACATATTGACGTCTTGGAGATGTTCCTGGCGGATGATGAGACACAATCCATCATCATGATCGGTGAAATCGGTGGTTCCGCCGAAGAGGAAGCCGCACAGTTCCTGGCGGATGAAAAGAAAAAGGGGCGTTGGAAACCAACGGCCGGCTTCATCGCAGGTCGCACTGCCCCTCCCGGTCGCCGTATGGGTCACGCCGGTGCGATCGTCGCAGGTGGCAAAGGCGGTGCCGAGGACAAGATCGAAGCCATGAAATCTGCAGGCATCATCGTCGCAGACAGCCCCGCCACATTGGGCGAGGCCGTCAAGGAAGCGATTGAAAAGTCCTGAACGCATCGGGTCGGGCATCTGTGCCCGACCCTCCCTCCGACGCGAGAGGCGACAGGCCCCTCACATCTCTTTGCAACTGACCAGCCCCGCATCCTGACAGCAAGGTGACGATATGACCGAACAACCTGCAAACGACCACTTCCACGCATCCTCCTTTATGGAAGGGGACAATGCGGAATACCTTGAACAGATGTATGCCCGCTATGCGGCCGACCCGTCCTCTGTAGATGAAGCGTGGCATGCGTTCTTCAGGGCCCTGGGCGATGAGCGCAAAGAGGTAGAGGCAGAGGCAAAGGGGCCGTCATGGGCCCGCAGCGATTGGCCCCCCGCCCCGGTTGGCGATGTGATGGGCGCGCTGACAGGCATCTGGCCCGAAGCTGCCGAAGCCGCCGCTGCCGGAGACAAGATCAAGGCAAAGGCCGCTGAAAAAGGCGTCGAGATCACCCAGGACCAGATCAAGCAGGCCGTGCTGGATTCGATCCGCGCGCTGATGCTGATCCGTGCCTACCGTATCCGGGGCCATCTGGCGGCCGATCTGGACCCCTTGGGCATGCGCGATATGGGTGATCATCCCGAACTGGACCCAAAGGCCTACGGTTTCACCGATGCCGACATGGATCGCCCGATCTTTATCGACAATGTGCTGGGGCTTGAAATAGCTTCGATGAAACAGATCGTGGACATCGTCAAATCCACCTATTGCGGCACATTTGCCCTGCAATACATGCATATTTCCAATCCGGTAGAGGCCGCTTGGCTGAAAGAGCGGATCGAAGGCTATGGCAAGGAAATCAGCTTTACCAAGAACGGGCGCAAGGCGATCCTGAACAAGCTGGTAGAGGCCGAAGGCTTTGAGAAGTTCCTGCATGTCAAATACATGGGGACCAAGCGTTTCGGTCTGGATGGCGGTGAATCCCTGATCCCCGCGATGGAGCAGATCATCAAGCGCGGCGGCCAATTGGGTGTGCGCGAAATCGTGATCGGCATGCCGCACCGGGGCCGTCTGTCGGTGCTGGCCAATGTGATGCAGAAACCCTACCGCGCCATCTTTAACGAATTTCAGGGTGGCAGCTTCAAACCCGAAGACGTGGACGGTTCAGGCGATGTGAAATATCACCTCGGGGCTTCTTCTGACCGGGAATTTGATGACAACAGCGTCCACTTGTCGCTGACGGCCAATCCCAGCCACCTTGAGGCGGTGAACCCTGTGGTGATCGGCAAGGTCCGGGCCAAGCAGGACCAGTTGAACGACGCTGACCGCACGGCCGTCATGCCCATCCTGCTGCATGGTGATGCGGCATTTGCGGGCCAGGGCGTTGTCGCAGAGTGTTTCGCGCTGTCCGGCCTGAAAGGGCACAAGACCGGCGGCACGATGCATATCGTGGTCAACAACCAGATCGGCTTTACCACCGCGCCGCATTTCTCGCGCTCTTCCCCCTACCCCACCGATAACGCGCTGGTGGTTGAGGCCCCGATTTTCCACGTCAACGGCGATGATCCTGAGGCGGTCGTCCATGCCGCCCGCGTTGCAACGGAATTCCGCCAGAAGTTCCACAAGGACGTGGTGCTGGACATCATCTGCTACCGCCGCTTTGGTCATAACGAAGGCGACGAGCCGATGTTCACCAACCCGGTGATGTACAAAAGGATCAAAGGCCAAAAAACCACCCTGAGCCTTTATGCCGAACGTCTGGTCAAAGACGGTCTTGTCCCCGAGGGCGAGATTGAGGACATGAAGGCCGACTTCCAGAAACGGATGAACGAAGAGTTCGAGGCCGGCAAGGACTACCGCCCGAACAAAGCGGACTGGCTGGACGGCAAATGGTCTGGCCTCGACCGCTCAAAGGAAAAGAAATACCAGCGCGGCAAAACCGCCATCTCGCCGCAGACGATGGCAGAAGTGGGCAAATCTTTGTCCACGCCTCCGGAAGGATTTCCGCTGCACAAGACCGTGGGCCGCCTGCTGGAAGCCAAGGCCGAGATGTTTGCATCGGGCACCGGGTTTGACTGGGCCACAGCAGAGGCATTGGCCTTTGGCTCCTTGTTGACCGAAGGCTACAAGGTCCGCCTTGCCGGACAGGACAGCACGCGGGGCACATTCTCTCAGCGGCATTCCGGTCTGGTCAATCAGGAAACCGAAGAACGCTATTACCCGCTGAACCACATCCGCGAGGGTCAGGCAGAGTATGAAGTCATCGATTCCATGTTGTCAGAATATGCGGTGCTGGGTTTTGAATATGGCTACTCTCTGGCAGAACCCAATGCCCTGACCCTGTGGGAAGCGCAGTTCGGCGATTTCGCCAATGGTGCGCAGATCATGTTCGATCAGTTCATCAGCTCAGGCGAAAGCAAATGGCTGCGGATGTCAGGCCTCGTTTGTCTGTTGCCACATGGTTATGAAGGCCAGGGGCCAGAGCATTCCTCAGCCCGTCTTGAGCGGTTCTTGACCATGTGCGGCGGGGACAACTGGATCGTTGCAAACTGCACGACACCGGCCAACTACTTCCACATCCTGCGCCGCCAGCTGCACCGCAGCTATCGCAAACCCTTGATGCTGATGACGCCAAAGTCGCTGCTGCGCCACAAGCTGGCCGTCAGCCGGGCAGAGGAATTCACCACCGGGTCCAGCTTTCACAGGGTCCTTTGGGACGACGCACAGCAGGGCAATTCCGACACCAAGCTGGTCGCCGATGACAAGATCAAGCGCGTGGTCATGTGTTCCGGGAAGGTCTATTTTGACCTTTTGGAAGAACGTGACGCCCGTGGCATCGACGATGTCTACCTTTTGCGTTTCGAACAGTTCTATCCCTTCCCCGCGCAATCTGCGGTGAAAGAGCTGGAGCGGTTCAAGAACGCCGAAATGGTCTGGTGTCAGGAAGAACCCAAGAACCAGGGGGCATGGACCTTTATCGAGCCCAACATCGAATGGGTTCTGGGCCGGATCAACGCCACCCACACCCGCCCCGTTTATGCAGGCCGCGCCACCGCTGCCTCTCCGGCCACAGGTTTGGCCAGCCAGCACAAAGCACAACAAGCAGCCCTCATCGATGAGGCGCTGACCATCAAAGGAAAATAACCATGACTGAAGTACGCGTACCGACGCTGGGCGAATCCGTGACCGAAGCGACCGTGGCGACATGGTTCAAGAAACCCGGTGACGTGGTTGCCGTGGATGAAATGCTGTGCGAGCTGGAGACTGACAAAGTCACCGTCGAAGTGCCAAGCCCCGTGGCTGGCACCTTGTCCGACATTGTCGCCGCAGAGGGTGAGACCGTTGGCGTCAACGCCCTGCTTGCCAATATTTCAGAAGGCGCAGGCGGCACAGAGGCGGCACCAAAGCCCGCCGAGGCCACGAAGGCACCGGCAGCCCAGGCCGCTACACCCTCCTCATCCAGCGTGGATGTGATGGTCCCGACGCTGGGCGAAAGCGTCACAGAGGCGACAGTCAGCACATGGTTCAAAAAGGTGGGTGACACCGTCGCACAGGACGAAATGCTGTGCGAGCTGGAGACCGACAAAGTCAGCGTTGAGGTGCCTGCGCCCGCCGCAGGCACGCTGACCGAAATTCTGGCCGGTGAGGGCAGCACGGTAGAGGCCAATGGCAAACTTGCCGTGATCGCGTCTGGTGCCGGCGCGGCAGCAGCGGCGCCCGCGCCACAGGCAGCACCTGCACCCGCGGCTGCGGCCGCCGGTGGCAAAGACATCGAAGACGCGCCTTCAGCCAAGAAAGCCATGGCCGAGGCCGGCATCAGCCGCGATGCGGTGACAGGCACAGGCCGCGATGGCCGCGTGATGAAAGAAGATGTGGCCAAGGCCATTGCAGCGGGCAGTGCGGCCGCTGCGGCACCCGCACCGGTGGCTGCCGCGCCCCGCGCACCCTCTGCCGCCGATGACGCATCGCGCGAGGAACGCGTGCGCATGACACGCCTCAAGCAGACCATGGCCCGCCGCCTGAAAGAAGCGCAGAATACCGCTGCAATCCTGACCACCTTCAACGAGGTCGACATGACCGAGGTGATGGCGATCCGGAACACCTACAAGGCGGATTTCGAAAAGAAGCACGGCGTGCGCATGGGCTTTATGTCATTCTTTACCAAGGCCTGCTGCCATGCGCTCAAGGAAATTCCTGAGGTCAACGCAGAGATCGACGGCACCGATGTGATCTACAAGAACTACGTCCATATGGGCGTTGCCGCAGGCACGCCCACGGGTCTGGTTGTGCCGGTGATCCGCAACGTCGATACGATGTCCTTTGCCGAGATCGAAAAAGGCATCAACGTCATGGGCAAGAAGGCCCGTGACGGCAAATTGACCATGGCCGATATGACCGGGGGCACCTTTACCATCTCCAACGGCGGTGTTTACGGATCACTGATGACTGCGCCAATCCTGAACCCGCCGCAGTCCGGCATCCTGGGCATGGCAAAGATCCAGGACCGCGCCATGGTCGTCGGAGGGGAGATCGTGATCCGCCCGATGATGTATATCTCGCTGTCCTATGACCACCGGATCATCGACGGCAAAGGTGCCGTGACCTTCCTTGTGCGGGTCAAGGAAATGCTGGAAGATCCACGCCGCCTGCTGATGGATCTGTAAGACATAAGGTGGAGGGGGCCTCCACCTTACCTGCCTCTCTCGTAAGGTGGAGGCCCCCTCCACCACGGTCCAGAAAAAACCAAGCAGCAGCGAAAGTGACATGACCCCAGAACTGACCACCCTCACCTTCGCTGCACTGCTCCAATTTGTGCAATTCGCTCTTTATGCCGTGCCTGCGAATATGGAGTTGGGCACAGGCTACACCATGTCACCGCGCGACCGTGAACCAACCCGCGAAATGTCGGTCCGCACAGCGCGGCTGGGCCGGGCCTTTGACAACCACTTCCAGGGTCTGCTTTTGTTTGCCATCGCTGTGGGCATCGTCCAGATGTCCGGCCAGAACAGCGCCCTGACAGCCCTGTGCGGCTGGATCTATCTGATCGCGCGCATCGCTTACGTCCCGGCCTATGTCTATGGCTGGAACCCTGCGCGATCCTACATCTGGTTCGCGGGTTTCGCGGCCACCTTTTTCATGCTGCTAGCAGCGCTATTCTGACGGCCCCCAGGGGCAAACACCCAAGGAGACACTCCAATGTCCAGCTATGATGTCATCGTGATCGGTTCAGGCCCCGGCGGCTATGTCGCCGCCATCCGCTGCGCGCAACTGGGCCTGAAAACGGCCTGTGTTGAAGGGCGCGAAACACTGGGCGGGACTTGCCTGAACGTGGGCTGCATCCCTTCCAAGGCATTGCTGCATGCCTCGCACATGCTGCATGAGGCGGAACATAACTTTGCCGAGATGGGCCTCAAGGGTAAATCTCCTTCGGTCGATTGGAAGCAGATGCAGGCCTACAAACAATCCACCATCGACACCAATACCAAGGGTATCGAATTTCTGTTCAAAAAGAACAAGATCGACTGGCTCAAGGGCTGGGGATCCATCCCAGAGGCCGGCAAGGTCAAGGTGGGTGATGATGTCTATGACGCCAAGAACATCATCATCGCCACCGGATCAGAGCCTGCAGCGCTGCCCGGAGTAGAGGTCGACGAGAAGGTTGTCGTGACCTCCACGGGTGCGCTGGAGCTGGGCAAGGTCCCCAAAAAGATGGTCGTCATCGGCGCGGGTGTGATCGGGCTGGAACTGGGCAGCGTCTATTCGCGTCTTGGGTCAGAGGTCACCGTCGTAGAGTTCCTGGACGTCATCACGCCCGGCATGGACCCTGAGGTGCAAAAGACATTCCAGCGCATGCTGAAAAAGCAGGGGCTGGAATTTATCATGGGTGCCGCTGTGCAAAAGACCGAAAGCACGAAGTCCAAGGCAAAGGTCCATTACAAATTGCGCAAGGACGACAGTGAACATGTGCTGGATGCCGATGTTGTTCTGGTCGCAACTGGACGCAAGCCATTTCACGACGGTGTCGGTCTTGAGGCTCTCGGGGTCCAGCTGACCAAACGGGGCCAGATCGCGGTGGATGCGCATTGGCAGACAGCCGCCAAGGGCATCTATGCCATTGGCGATGTGATCGAAGGCCCGATGCTGGCGCATAAGGCCGAGGATGAAGGCATGGCCGTCGCCGAAGTGATCGCTGGCAAACATGGTCACGTGAATTACGGCGTGATCCCGGGCGTCATCTATACCCATCCCGAAGTCGCCAACGTGGGCGAGACCGAAGAAACGCTCAAGGCTGCTGGCCGTGCTTATAAGGTCGGCAAATTCAGCTTCATGGGCAATGCGCGGGCCAAGGCAAACTTTGCCGGCGACGGTTTTGTCAAAATTCTGGTGGACAAGGAAACCGACCGGATTCTGGGCGCGCATATCATCGGGCCATCTGCCGGTGATCTGATCCATGAAGTTTGCGTCGCCATGGAATTTGGTGCCTCGGCTCAGGATCTGGCCATGACCTGTCATGCGCATCCGACCTATTCCGAAGCGGTGCGCGAAGCGGCCCTGGCCTGCGGCGACGGCGCGATCCACATGTAAGCCTCTTGGGTGGGCGATACGCCCACCCAAAGCACGTCTCGATATGCCTGATAGACCACCCATGCCGTGCCGGGTTGAAATCTTTGATTTCATTCAGCGCCACATGCATCCGGTCTTTATGCGAAAACGGACTGTACCTTTGGGGAAGTTGCACTGCTGCATTGCGGTTTGACTTTGGCGCTAGCTTCGTAAGGTGGACGCATCGTCCACCTTTGCCAAAGGATCACCACATGGTTTTTTCGGCCCGCGCAGACCATGCGTCGTCATAGGGCGCACCGCCCTCTTCGCCGCTGGTCATCTCTGCCAGAATCTCACCAACACTCGGCAATGCCAAACTCTCGTCCTCCGCCGACCAGATGCGCGCACGCATCAAGGCACGGGCACATTGCGAATAGATCTCAGCGATCTGTATCACGATCACCGTCGCCGGTTGGCGGCCCACTTTTTCAAAGCCCGCCCGCAGATCCGCATCGTCAGTGACAAAAGCCGTGCCATTGACCCGCACAACGTTATGCGCACCCGCCACCATGAACAGCAGCGACACCCGGCCGTCCTCAACGATGTTACGCAAGGAATCCAGCCGGTTGTTCCCACGCCAATCCGGCATCAACAGCGTCTGCTCATCATGCTCCACGACCACGGGCCCATCGTCACCTCGCGGACTGCCATCCGTTCCGGCAGGGCCAACCGTGCTCAGAATGCACAGCTTTGACGCCATGATCCACGCACGGTACAGCGGGGTCATCCGGGTCGCCACCTTGCGCATGGCAGGCGCGCCGGGCACGCCGTATAGCGCCTCCAGCTCTGCGATGCTGGACAGTTTATTCATGGATCATTCATGCGGCTGCCATCCCGCCTCCTTGAGCAAAGCGTTCGAAGACGCTTCGACAGTCTGTTCCAAACGGGCCATGAACGCGTCTTTTGACAAGCCCGGCTGGATCGGATCAAGGAACTCGACCACCGCAAGCCCCGGACGCCGGTACGCCCCTCGGCGGGGCCAGAAGTGCCCGGCATTGGTGGCCACCGGCACACAGGGCTGCTGCAACTGATCATAAAGCACGGCAGTGCCGACCTTGTAGGGTACTTTGGCCCCCGGCGCCACGCGTGTACCTTGCGAATAGATCACGATCTGCCCCGGCTCGATCCGGCCTGCATGCACATCTTCCATCATCTTCGAGATCGCCTTGCCGCGTTTGCCCCGGTCGACCGCGATCATCTGCATCCGCTTGGTGTATTGCCCGATCACCGGGGTCCAGAGGATTTCGCGTTTCATGATGAACTTGGCGCGGGGCAATGCGTGAAAGATGATCAGGATATCCAGAAACGATTGGTGTTTGGCGGCAACCAGCACCTCGGTGGTGGGGACATTGCCACGGACTTCACAGCGCAGACCGATCAGCCAGCGGGCGGTCCACATGCACCAGGCAGCATAGGCCTTGCAGGCGGCATAGGCCCCGGTCTTGGAAAACATCGCCCAGGGCGCAAAGGCCAGCCCGATGACCGGCATCGCTACAGTGGCTTGAATGATGTAGATGAACGACCGGATCCATTGCAGCATTATGCCAATTCCTTCAATGTGCGCCGGGCCGCAGCGCCTGTCGCGGCAAATGCGACGGCCCCGGCCAAAAATGGTATTAAGATTGGCCAAAGCCAATGGATCCCCTGAAAGCCCAAGCCCGTCAGAAACCCGCCAGCGTCAGAGGCCGAGGGCAGCAACAAAACCGCCAACAGGCCCAGGACGGTACCCGTAACCGCCCCCCAAAATGCACGCAGCGTAAACCGCCGGATAAAGGCGCGCGCGATGTAGTCATCCCTGGCACCGACCAAGCGCAGAACCGCAATGACCTGCGCATTGGCTGCCAATGCGGCATTGGCGGCAAGCGTGATCATCGCCGCGACCGCCGCTGCGATCAAAACGATCGACATCCACCCCAACAGCCGCAACCTTGAGGCTGCCTGAACCAAAGGTTCGCGCCAGCGGCTGTGATCATCCAATACGGCACCCGGCACTTCGGCCGCCAGTCGCAGACGCAGGCCCGCAGGATCCATGCCCTCGGCGGTCTCGATCACTTCGATCAGGCGCGGCACGGGCAGCGTATCCAGTGCCAGATCAGGCCCGAACCACGGGGCCAGCAGGGCCTGTTGTTCTGCATCGCTCAGGGCACGGGCAGATTGCACACCCTTGGTGGTCTGCAGAATACTGAGCGCCGCATCGGTCTGTGCGCCGCGTTGGTCCAGGGGGGCCACAATCCGAATTGTTGCCGACCGGGCGAGCGCATCTCCCCAGCGATCCGCAAGGCGGCCCGCGGCCAGTGACAATGCCAGGGCAAACACCGCCAAAAAGGCCATCGCTGCTGCGGCAAACAAGGTGAGCTGCGCCGTGAAGCCGGTGGGCGGCACCACACGATCCGCTTGGCGGTCGCCCGCAACAAGCGCGGATAGATTGGCGGTATTGAACATCACAAATCCGCACCGGCAAGCTGAATGCGCCGGTTGGCGATCCGCAAGACCCGCGCCTGGACATGGGCCTTGGTCGCGCGGATCAGGCTCAGATCATGGGTCGCGATCAATACGGTCTTGCCCATTTTGTTCAGCTCGATCAGCAGGCGCAGCAGGCGCTGCGACATCTCCCAATCGATGTTTCCGGTGGGTTCATCGGCCAGCACCACATCGGGTGACATGATCACCGCACGGGCCAATGCAGCCCGCTGGCGTTCGCCTCCGGACAATTCGGGGGGCAATGCGTCAGCGCGGTTGGTCAGGCCGACCCATGACATCAGCTCGCCCAGATCACCGGACTGGGTTTCGGCCTGGCGGCCCGACACCATCAGCGGCAGGGAAATGTTGTCCGTCACGCTGAGGTGATCAAGAAACTGCACGTCTTGGTGGACAACACCGACACGCCTGCGCACCACGGCAATGTCATCGCGGTCAAGCCCGCGCACATCCGCGCCAAACAGCCGGATATGCCCGGCCGTGGGCAACAGCGCCCCGTAGCATAGTTTCATCAATGTGGTTTTGCCGGCACCCGACGGACCGGTCAGGAAATGAAAAGAGCCCGGCGCAAGTTTCAGCGATATGTCAGAGAGCAACTCACCCCCACCATAGCTGTAGGCCACATTTTCCAGCTCGATCACGTTTGCACCCCGTATCAACGGGTCTGTTGTGCCTCAGCACCGCTCAGGATTCAATGCAGCACTTCAATGCATTGGCGACAGTTAGCACTTTTACTGGCGTATTGTTGAACTTATGTTAGGTAGACGTGCACAACCTAGCGATAAGTGAGCGACGAATTCCCAAATGAGGCTGACTTGCCCAAACTGTGACGCCCAATACGAGGTACCCGATGAGGTCATCCCGACCTCGGGTCGGGACGTGCAATGTTCAAACTGCGGACAAACCTGGTTTCAACACCATCCAGATCACGCCCCCCCAGAGGAAGAGCCGGAGCTGGAAAACACGGCACCAACCCCTGATGAGGAAGTGACCGTGCCGTCGGAATACAGCCGTGATCCACAGCGCCGACAGCTGGACCCAACGGTTGCCGATATCCTGAGACAAGAGGCAGAAGCCGAATTCGAGGCCCGCAAGCAACGGCAATCGGAGCCGCTGGAAAGCCAGCCGGATTTGGGGCTGGATACGGGCGAGGAACCAGCAGCACCGCAGCCAACCGCGGCAGAGGTGCAAAAACGCGCCCTTGAAGCGAAAGAGCGTATGGCGCGGATGCGCGGAGAGCCCGCAGCGGCGGCGGTATCGTCGCGGCGTGAACTGCTGCCTGATATCGAGGAAATCAATTCAACCCTGCGCAATGATACAACACGCAGCGGCATCGACCCAAACGGGCCAGAAGCCCTGGGCGCGGGCGGTGGGCCAAAGCCGAATAAAAACGGCTTTCGGCGCGGGTTTTTCGCAATGGTGCTGATCGCGCTGGTATTGGCGGTTTGCTATCTCTACGCCCCCCAAATTGCCAAGCTTGTCCCGGCTGTTGATCCATTTCTGAGCGCCTATGTCACCTGGGTTGACCAAATGCGCCTGTCTTTGGATGGTCAGCTCAAATCCCTGCTGAGCTGGCTCGACACGATGGCATCGCAATCCGCGAATTGATCCGCCCGATCAATCAGCTGTCAGAAACGGTCCAGCAGACGGTTCAGATAATCGCGTTCTACCTCAGGTCTTTCGGTTTCACCTGACCGGCGGCGGATCTCGTCCAGCAATTCGCGTGCCCGACCGGCACCACCGGGACCCATCGCCAGGGGCCCCTCAGAACTGGATGAGCCGTTGCTGCCCTGCTCGCGCCCCAGCGGATCGCGGCTTTGGGCGCGCTGATCGGTTTCTGCCGTGCCCTGACCCGGCTGCTGGTTCTGCTGCTCCTGCGCCATAGCCTCGCCCAAGGACCGCATGCCGTCGCGCAGCGCTTCCATGGCCTGTGCTTGATTGTCTATCGCATCGGCCAGATCTCGGTTGCGCAACGCTTGTTCGGCCTGATCCATGGCCCGACCTGCACGGTCCAGAGCATCGCGGGCGGCGTCCCCTTCGGGCGTGCCTTGCCCGGGCAAATTGCCCTGCTGGCGGCGGAGTTCATCGCGCAGCGCCTCTTGGCGTTCGGCCAAACCCTCTTCGCCCTGCCCTTGGCCCTGCTGAGTGCCGTCGGGGTTCTGGCCCTGCTGCTCGCCGTTGCCCTGCCCCTGACCGTTCTGACCTTCATGGCTTTCACCCCGGCCCTGACCGCCATTGCGGCCCTCATTGCCTTGGTTTCCGCCTGCCTGCGCATTTGGATTGAACTGTTCTTGCAGATCGCGAAAGGCCTGATCGCTCAGCCCTTGCTGCTGGCGCAATGTATCTCCCAGCCCCTCCATCGCCTGTTCACCCGGAGATTGCCCACCCTGCCCCTGCTGGCCCTGGGTCACGCGCATGTTCTCCATCAACTCTTGCAGCTGCTGTAGGGCTTCTGCCGCCTCTGCCATGCGGCCCTGTTCCATCAATTCCTGAATACGGTCCATCATGCGCTGCAGGTCATCCTGCGTCATCTGCATGCTTTCGCCTTGCTGCTGCTGTTGCTGGCCATCCTCGCCCTGCTGGCCTTCTTGGGCCTGCTGGCGCTGCAACTGCTGCAGATATTCCTCGGTGGCGCGGCGCAATTCATCCATCAACTCGGCGATTTCCTCGTCAGAGGCACCGTTGCGCATGGCCTCCTGCAGCCGCTCTTGCGCCCGGCGCAGCCGCTCCAGCGCATCAGCCAGCACGCCTTCTTCCAGTTCGATGGCCAGTCCCCAAAGGTCCTCGGCGATGTCGTTCTGCACCTCTTCATCCAGACCGTAGCTTGCGCGAATTTCCAGCCGCTCGATCAACCGCTTGACCCGAAGGGCCGTCGTCTCGCTGCGCAATACGTCCTCGGGGCGGTATGAAACGGCACGCAGCACCTGCGCCATGCGGGGGGCGTTGGATGTCGACCACAACAGGTCGCGGCGCATCTCAATCATCGCGGCAGCCGCAGGATTAAAGAACCGCCTGCCCGGCAAGACCATATCCGTAGGTACGCTCTGGCCTTGCTGTTCCGCTGCATCCAGCACGCTGAGGGTCAATTTGACAGGCAGGTTCGCCCAAGGATGTTTGGAGAAATCATCGATCATGTTCTCCTGGAACGACGCCCGGTTGCCGGCAATCGGGGTCGGCAATTGCACGACGATCTCAGCACGCGGATCAGGTTCTGTCTGCAATCCAAACCGCCGGTCAACCGCCGCCAGATCAAGGATGATGCGCGCCTCGCCCGCCTCAACCCCGTAATCATCCTCTGCCGCAAAGGGCAGCCGCATTTCGCCCAAGGCGGCCACCTCTGCCGCCCCCAAGACCTCAACCTTCGGCGGCGAATCAGCGCGAACGGTCACGTCCCAGACCCTGCCTCCCGGCCCCTCAACTGCAATGGTGCCGTCCTGCAAGATTGCAAAATCCTGCGCCGGTGCCGCCGCTGCAGGCAAATCCACCGTGCGCCCAGAGACTGTCTCAGCCAAACTCAGCGCACCGACATCGCCGTAAAACCGCAACGTGATCAACGTACCCTGCGGCAACTCCAGCGCGCCCTCAGCTTGGTCATTCAGATAAAGCGTGGGCTTGCCGGTGTAGCGCGGCGGCTCCGCCCAGCCCTCCCAGACCGGACCTGTGGCCAGCCCACCAGCCCCCGGTGTCATCTCTGTCACCGATCCCACGCGCAAGATTGAGCCGAAAATCACGGCCACGGCAAAGGCCAGCACCGCGACATAGCGCAGGGCAAAGGGGTCACGCCGAGACACCCGCAGATCCGCCGGCACAGCACGCGCTTGGGATGCACGCATCGCCATGCGCGCTTTATGCGCACGCCACACGGCCATGGATGCCTCATCTTCGGCCCCGATCACGGCATCATCCAGCATCGCCTGAATGGGCCGTCCTGGCAGGCTGGCATCCAACCGCTCCATCGCATCGGACATCGACGGAATACGGAACCTGCGCGCGGCATAAAAAGCAGCGCCAAGCCCCGCTGCAGCGGCAAGCGCGATCGCGGCCCAGACAACCTCGACCATGACCTGATCCTGAAGGCCCAGCATCAATGCAGCCAGGACCAGCAGTACCACACTCATCAAGGGCCAGAAGGCCTGCACAACGGATTCAGACAGCATGCCAAACCAGGTTCCGCGCAAAGGCCAACGCAATTTGCGCAAACCGCGGCGCAGATCATTCGGTGTGAAAGTGCTCATCTGGCATGCTCCTCAATGGTTTGAGGCACGATAGCCTCAAAGCCATTCCGGAATGGTATCTCGATTTATCATTTCGTCAAAGGTCGGGCGTTGCCGGATAACCGCGAATTGATCACCTTTGACCAAAACTTCCGGAACCAGCGGCCGCGAATTGTACTCAGACGCCATCACGGCACCATAGGCCCCAGCCGACCGAAAGGCGACCAGATCACCGGCGTGCAACGGCGGCATGGGTCGTTGCTTGGCAAATGTGTCACCGGATTCGCACACCGGCCCCACAATGTCGATCGGTTGCGGCTCTATGCCAGGGGCTGCTTCGATGACCGGAATAATGTCGTGATAAGCGTCATACATGGCCGGACGGATCAGGTCATTCATCGCACCATCAAGGATCAGAAATTCCCGCCCCTCACCCGATTTGACATAGATGACTTCGCTGATCAGCAATCCGGCATTGCCCGCAATCAACCGGCCCGGTTCTATCTCGATCTCACAGCCCAGATGGCCCAAAGTGCGCTTTACCAATGCGCCGTAATCCGAGGGCAGAGGGGGGTCCGCATTGCTGCGCTCATAGGGAATACCAAGGCCACCACCCAGATCCAGACGGGTGATCTGGTGCCCGTCGGCACGCAGCTCCTCAGTCAGTTCCGCAACTTTCTGATAGGCCAGTTCAAACGGGGCCAGATCAGTCAGCTGCGATCCGATATGCACGTCAATACCAATGACCTGCAGTCCCGGCATCTGCGCCGCAAGGGCATAGACCTCCCGCGCACGGGCAATCGGGATGCCAAATTTATTCTCGGATTTACCTGTCGCGATCTTGGCATGGGTCTTGGCATCCACATCAGGGTTCACCCTTATGGTGATCGGCGCAACCCTGCCCAATTCCTGTGCAACCGCATCCAGAACCACCATCTCCGGCTCGCTTTCAACGTTGAATTGGCGAATGCCACCCTCAAGGGCTGTGCGAATCTCCTCGCGGGTCTTGCCCACGCCGGAAAATACGATCCGGTCCCCCGGCACACCTGCGGCACGCGCCCGGCGGTATTCCCCGCCCGATACCACATCCATTCCGGCACCGGCCTGGGCTAGGGTCTTCAGAACCGCCTGGTTGGAATTGGCCTTCATGGCATAGCACACCAGATGCTCCATCCCGGCCAATGCCTCATCAAACAGGCGAAAATGCCGCAACAGCGTGGCTGTGGAATAGACGTAAAAGGGCGTGCCAACAGCCTCTGCGATATCGGAAATGGCGACGTCCTCGGCATAAAGTGCGCCGTCGCGATAAAGAAAATGATCCATACTCTTTTTGGCCTTAAATACCTTTGCGCACCCTATTTAACAGGCGCTGTCCTGAGGAAAAGGTAAAGCGGCAAGCCGCAGCTCACCCCGATACAAAAGGTGGCGGGAATAGCGACAAGCGCAATCCAGTTCCGGCGCACGGCCACTTCGGCAATGATCCAGACGGTCAGGGTGACGGCGGCGATGGTCAGATCCCAAACCAGCCCACTGGCTGCGGCATTCACATGCCATGCATCGACCATGGCCATGATGTCATAGCCATGCGCATTGAACCAGGTGATGAAATAATACATCGGGTGGATCGCGCCCCAGACAGCCAGCGCCAAAAAGATCATTCGCAACGGTGACACTTCAGAAACTCCTAACAACGCCGACATTGACATGGCCCGACACGTGAACCCCCGGCTGATAATTGCTGGGCTGCTGGCGGGTGTCCGAACGCCCGGCCGGTGGCCGGTCCGGATTGGGCCCGCCACATGCGGCCAGTGCTGCGATCACCGCAAGCAACGCGATCCCCCTCAAAGGCCCAGCCCCAGCGAAACCGACAGCGGGCCTTTTGCAAGGCCCACCTGCGTTTTCGTGGAAAGCCCTGCTTCGGTCAGGGTGATGGTGGCATTGCGCGTGGGCTGGACAGGGTCGCCATCCGCCCCGCATCCCGAAACCGCCGCAGCCGTCAGCAGTGCCAAAATCCATCTCATGCCAAAATGCCCTTCCAGCGTTTGATCTGCGCGCGCACCTGTGCGGGTGCGGTTCCCCCATAAGACATACGCGAGTTCACGGAATTTTCCACGCCCAGCACGCCAAAAACATCCTCAGTGATATCACCATGTACCGATTGCATCTGCGTCAGCGTCAGATCGGGCAGATCACAGCCCTGTTTTTCCGCCATCCCGACCAGTGATCCCGTGATGTGATGGGCATCGCGAAACGGCAGGCCCAGCACCCGGACCAGCCAGTCGGCCAGGTCGGTCGCGGTGGAAAAGCCGCTGCCCGCCGCCGCTGCCAGATTGTCACGCTGCGCGGTCATATCGCGCACCATGCCCTCCATCGCCGCCAGCGCCAGCATCAGATTGTCGGCCGCATCGAACACTTGTTCCTTATCTTCCTGCATGTCCTTGGAATAGGCCAGCGGCAGGCCCTTCATCACCATCATCAAAGCGGTATTCGCCCCAAAGATGCGGCCCACCTTGGCGCGGATCAGCTCTGCTGCATCCGGGTTTTTCTTTTGCGGCATAATGGAGGATCCGGTCGAAAACCGGTCCGACAGCGCCACGAAACGAAACTGCGCTGAGGACCAGATCACCAGTTCTTCTGCAAAACGGCTCAGGTGCATGGCGCTGATGCTGGCGGTGCTCAGGAACTCCAGTGCGAAATCACGGTCGCTGACCGCATCCAGCGAATTTGCCGCTGGCCGGTCAAAGCCCAGCGCCTGCGCCGTCATGTCGCGGTCAATTGGAAAAGAGGTCCCAGCTAGGGCCGCCGCCCCCAGGGGGCTTTCATTCATCCGCGCGCGTGCATCGCGCACGCGGCTCAGGTCACGGCCGAACATCTCGACATAGGCCATCATATGATGGCCCCATGTGACCGGCTGTGCCGTCTGCAAATGGGTGAAACCCGGCATGACCCAATCTGCCCCCGCCTCTGCTTGGCCCAGCAATGCATGGATCAGCGCAATCAGCCCGCCTTCGAATGCATCGAACTGATCGCGCACCCAGAGTTTGAAATCCGTGGCAACCTGATCATTCCGGCTGCGCCCCGTGTGCAGACGCCCTGCAGGTTCTCCGATCACCTCCTTCAGACGCGCCTCCACATTCATGTGAATGTCCTCAAGAGCTGCGGAATATTCAAACTTTCCGCCCTCGATCTCTGACAAGATCGTGAGCAAGCCTTCCCGTATCGCCTCCGCATCACTATCACGGATGATACCAGTTGCGGCCAACATCGCGGCATGGGCGCGCGAGCCTGCGATATCCTGCGCCGCCATACGCTTGTCAAAGCTGATGGAGGCGTTAATTGCCTCCATGATGGCATCGGGACCAGCGGCAAAGCGGCCGCCCCACATTTTGTTGGACGTGTTATCGGTCATGTTACAACCCTCGGAGGGACAGATGAGAAAATTAATGTTCGGCCTCGTGTATACGGCCCTTTTGGCGGGTGCAAACACTGCAATGGCAGCAGGTGCCGACATTCTGTCGCTTCGTGACGGCGATATGAAAAAACTGATCGTTCACGAGACACCGGAAGCGACGTCAGACGCCGCGTTCTTTCTGGCAGATGATGCCGGCACAGCAACCCTTGCTGATTACAGGGGTAAATATCTCTTGGTGAATTTCTGGGCCACCTGGTGCGCACCCTGTCGCAAGGAAATGCCGCAGCTGAACACCTTGCAAAAGGAATTCGGCGGTGATGATTTCGAAGTACTGACCATCGCCACGGGCAGGAATTCACCACAAGGCATCGTCAAATTCTTTGAAGAGGCCGGGGTAGACAGTCTGCCCCGCCATCAGGACCCCAAGCAGGCATTGGCCAGCCAGATGGGGGTTTTCGGCCTGCCCATCACCGTCCTGATCGACCCCGAAGGCCAAGAGATCGCGCGCCTGCGCGGGGACGCCAAATGGGATAGTGACAGCGCAAAGGCCATCATCAAGGCACTGATCGAGAGCCGCAGCGACAGCTAGGCCGCTGGTTCGTCGCATCCCGCCGCGTGCGGGCGGTGACTGTCTCTGCCCAAGTGTCCCCAAAATGCACCCGCATCTGCCGAGGTGCGTTTTGGGGACACCCGTCAGGCGACGTGGTTCAGAATAGCGGCCTCGGAAGTGGACAGGTTGCGGCGGGCGAAGTTGCCATAAAGATGCGGGTCATCCTCCAGTTCCGGGTGCGGTTGCAACAGCCGCATCCGGTCCTCTTCATCCAACGTCTTGAGCGATGCGGACGCGGGGTGGAAACTTTCGGTCTCGACGCTGTTGGCCCAGATCACCTGATGATGGTCGAACAGCAGATGCACATAAGTCACTTCGCGCATCTTCAGGTCGACTGTGACGGTCAAGCCGTTGATCAGGTCCTTGGCTGCCACCAGCACTTCGGAGGTATTGAACAATTCTCGGGCCGCCGCCCCTTTGACCACGATACGGTGCTCTGGCGAAACGACCAATTCTTCGTCCGGCACGCCATTGCCGAACAATCCGGGGGCGATGCGCACGGGGCGCAGCTTGGGCATCGCAAACAGCCGCGCGCCCGTCATCCGCCTGCTGCCGATCCAGCGGACCGGCTGTGGGCCATTGTCCTTGGTCTGCACCAAATCCCCTTCGCGCAGACTGTCGATCAACATTTCCCCCTTCGGGGTCATGATGCGGGTTCCAGGCGTGAAGCAGATGACACCACCCCGGCCTTCGGCATTGGTTTCATGGGGTGCCGCATTCAGGGTGTGATGAACAACCCACAGGTCGCAATCTCTGGGGGGCAGTTCATTGAGAAACATCAGCAAGGGCTGGCTGCCGCCGCCCACCTCGATCAAGGTAACCGTAAAACTCTTGGCCCCATCGGTGACCACGAAACTGTTGTCCATCAACGGCGTGGCGTCTAATGCGTCCTTGCTGATCTGGGACAGAACACGCGGCTCTTTCTCAAGCGCGGCACCAACGAGGCGGTGCACCATGCGCGATGCGCGTTTACGAAGATTTTCTGCCCCGTCTGCCTGATCAAGTCGCAATACATCACTTGGACCATCCACCCGGATGGCATCGCCGCGCCACGCCCAAGCAGCACCTGCCTTGAGCGATTGCATCGGTGCGGCCTCTAGACCGTCAAGTTCTGTTTGCGACCAGCTTATGACAAAAGTGCCTTTAAAGCCCGTTTTCATTGCTCGTTCTGCCTGCCTCAAATTATTATTGATCGCACGCTAACAAACCCATGCCCATCTGTGAAGAAAAATATGCGCTGGCGTACGGAACCGGCCAGAATTTGATCATTTTGATCACATACCTGCATAAATCATGAAAATCTTGAGTGAACACATAAGGCAACATCCGGAAAGACCGGACCGCGTCAGCGCCCTCTCACCCAACACTTTTGGCCATCTGACAGTCTGAAACGATCTGAACGCTTGTAAAACGTCTGCAAATCGCTAGCGTTTGTCGGTAGAAACTTGGAGGAACCGCCATGACTGGAAGATCAAAATCACTACCTGAACGCCGGATCGTTTCCTCACGACATCTCGCCGAAGGCGACGGCTGGGAGGCATCCGAACTCGAATACGGCATGATCATTGCCTTCAACTCCTTCAGCCGCTGGATGTCACGCTGCATGGCGGCGGCCGGCAATGCCGACCTGACCCCACTTGAGATCCTGGTGCTGCATAACACCAACCATCGCGGCCGGGAAAAGCGTCTGACCGACATTTGCTTCTTGCTCAACATAGAAGACACCCACACGGTCAACTATGCGCTGCGCAAATTGTTGAAATCAGGTCTGCTTGAGGCTGAAAAGCGCGGCAAAGAAGTGTTCTACAAGACGTCAAAGACCGGCGCGGAACTCTGCGAAACCTACCGGGCGGTGCGAAAGTCCTGTTTTCTGGACGGGCTCAGCCGCATGGATACCAACGGCGATGACTTGCGTGAAATCGCAGCAGGGCTTCGGGCCATGTCGGGTCAATATGATCAGGCCAGCCGTGCGGCAGCATCGCTGTAGGCCTGATGGCGATTTGGTCACAGGCCCCACGCATTGAGTGACAAAAAGCTGATTATCCTACTGTGCATCATGCCTTTGACTATCTTATAGAGAAATGATGAAGCTGACAGACCAAACAGTGATCGTAGCCGCAGATGGTGGCGGAACCGGATGCCGGGCGGCGGCAGGCACCCTTGAATCCGGTATGCTTGCAACAGCCACCGGGGGGCCGGGCAACGTCCATAGTGATTTTGACGGCGCGGTGTCTCATCTGACGGGGGCCATAGACCTGGCCTTGGCCGAGGCCGGATTGGCCGGGGTCCCCCGCGACAGGATCACCGCACATCTGGGTGTCGCCGGAGCCCATTCCGAAGTTGAAATGGCGGCCGTTCAGGCCGTTCTGCCCTATGGCCGCTCTGCGGTTACAGGCGACCGCGCGACATCAGTCAGGGGTGTGCTGGGCGAAACAGACGGCTTTGTCATCGCCTTGGGCACAGGCACCATCGTTGCGCGGCAGACGGGCTTGGCGATGCGCACCATTGGGGGCTGGGGGTTTGAATTGTCGGATCAGGCATCAGGTGCCTGGTTGGGTCGCCGCCTGCTGGAAGAAGCTGTTCTGGCCCATGATGGCATGACCAGTCATAGCGATCTCAGCCGCAGGGCGCTGGACAGCAAGGGCGGGCTGGTACCGACCCTTCACTTCAGCGCGCAGGCCGCACCCGGTGATTTCGCAGTGCTCGCCCGTGACGTGATCACCGCGGCCAAGGACGGCGATGTGCTGGGTCTGGCGCTGATGGCGGAAGGGGCGGATTATCTCATTCGAGGGCTGAATACGCTTGGTTTTACCGACGGCGACCTGTTATCCCTGGCAGGCGGGGTCGGTCCGCATTATGCCCCCTATTTGCCCGCCGCCATGACCCGCAATCTGCTCTCGCCTCGCGGCAGCGCGCTGGATGGTGCCTTTGCCATGGCAGCACAGGCCGCCAGACAGGCCGCCAAAGAGGCCCGGTAATGCCCCATCGTGCGCTTGTCGGCGCACAGATATTCGATGGAAAACGCCTGATTTCAGATCACGCTGTGCTCATCTCTCAGACGCGGGCGACGATTGTGCGGCCCGCAGATTTGCCCGCAGACTGCAAACAGATCAGACATGCAGGCGGCACGATCATGCCCGGTTTTGTCGATCTTCAGGTCAACGGCGGCGGCGGTGTCATGTTCAACACGGCCCCCACCGTTGAAACGCTGGCAGCGATGTCCGCCGCATTGTCTGGCCTTGGCACCCATGCCTTCTTGCCCACCTTGATCACCGACAGCATTCACACAACCACAGCTGCGATCGCCGCCGCAACGCAGGCTGTGGCCCGCGGACTGCCAGGTGTTCTGGGCCTGCACCTTGAAGGGCCGCATCTGGCGCAATCGCGCAAAGGGGCGCATGACCCTGCATTGATCCGGCCCATGACACCCCAAGATCTGGATCAACTCTGCAGGGCCTCGGATCAATTGCCCAATCTGATGGTCACTCTTGCGCCCGAAGCCGTCACCCCGCAGCAGATCACCACCCTGAACGATGCCGGCGTTATCGTATTCCTTGGCCATAGTGACGCCGATTACGACACGGCGATGCGTTCCTTTGATGCGGGCGCGCGCGGCACGACACATCTTTTCAACGCCATGAGCCAGCTTGGCAGCCGCGCACCGGGTCTGGTGGGGGCGACGCTGGCCTCGCCCAAGACATACGCCGGACTGATCGCCGACGGCATTCATGTCCACCCTGCCACCATCCGTGCCGCACTGGCAGCCAAACATGGCCCAGGCGAGATTTTTCTGGTCACCGATGCCATGGCCTGTGCGGGTGCGCAGATCACCCAATTCACCCTCAATGGCAGAACTATCCACCGTGCGAAGGGGCGTCTGACCCTGCCTGACGGCACGCTGGCCGGTGCCGATCTGGACATGGCGCAGGCGATCAGAGTGATGGTGCGCTGCGTGGGGGACCCGCCCGAAAAGGCGCTGGCCAGAGCGACATCTATCCCAGCAGCTGTGCTGCGCGACCCAATGGGTGCGGGAAGCTGGCCAAGGACGGCTGAGGGGTTGATCTATCTCAACCGCGATTTTCAGGTGACCCCTGTGGCAATTCTGTAAGGGCCGGTCCGGTTTCGCCCGCCCGCCGTTGATGCCCTGAACCTGCCGAAAATTAGCGATTTCGCCCTCAAACGCCGGATTTCGCCCAGCAGAGACAGTCTGCACTTGGCACCGAATGAAAACCGTTTTAGAGGAGCAGGCTCCGGTCGCAGCCTACCCGGATAACAAAACAAGGGTTAAAAAATGAAGACCATCGTCATCTGCTCCGGCGGGCTCGATTCTGTTTCACTTGCGCATATGGTTGCCCAGGAACAGCAGCTCACCCGCCTTGTGTCCTTTGATTACGGACAGCGTCACCGCAAGGAACTGGATTATGCGGCCCTTTGCGCCCAACGTCTGCAAGTTCCCCATGACATAATCGACATGCGCGGCATTGGCGCGGCCCTGACCGGGTCGGCGCTGACCGATGATATTGACGTGCCTGACGGGCATTACGCCGAAGAAAGCATGCGCATCACCGTGGTGCCGAACCGCAATACCATCATGCTGGCGGTGGCCTTTGGCGTGGCCGCCGCGAACGATGATCAGGCCGTTGCCACAGCAGTCCACGGGGGCGATCATTTCATCTATCCCGACTGCCGCCCTGCCTTTACCCAAGCCTTCGAGGCCATGCAAAAGGCGGCGTTGGACGGCTATGCGAATGTGTCGCTCTACACGCCGTTCGTGCACCGCAGCAAGGCCGACATCGTCACCGAAGGGGCGCGCCACAACACGCCGTTTGCGCAGACATGGTCCTGCTACAAAGGCGGCGCGCAGCACTGCGGGCGCTGCGGCACCTGCGTGGAGCGGCGCGAGGCCTTTCATCTGGCACAGATTGCTGACCCCACGACCTACGAAGATCCCGATTTTTGGGTCGCTGCAATTGCACGAAAGGACCGTGGCTGATGTACCGTATCACAAAAGAATTCCACTTTTCCGCCTCGCATCAACTGTCGCATCTGCCCGAGGACCACCAATGCGCCCGGTTGCACGGCCATAATTACGTTGTGGTTGTTGAACTCGCCTATGCGACCCTGAATGCCGATGGTTTCGTGCGCGACTACGGAGAGTTGAAGGCGCTGAAAATCTATATCGACGACACCTTTGACCACCGCCATCTGAACGACGTGATGCAAGAAGCCTCAACCGGCGAAAACATGGCGCGGCATTTTTATGACTGGTGCAAGGCCCGCTGGCCCGAGACAAGCGCCGTCAAGGTCAGTGAAACGCCCAAGACATGGGCGGAATACCGGCCATGAGCCAATTGCGCATCGCGGAAATTTTCGGCCCCACGATCCAGGGCGAAGGCGCGCTGATCGGCGAGCCCACTGTTTTCGTCCGCACCGGCGGATGCGATTACCGCTGTGCCTGGTGTGACAGCCTGCATGCGGTGGACAGCGCCTTTCGCCACACCTGGGCTGCGATGTCCACGGATGCAGTCTGGGCAGAGGTACAGCGCCTGTCCAATGGCCGGCCGCTGACCGTATCCTTGTCCGGCGGGAACCCTGCGATCCAGGATTTCACGCAACTCATCGCGCTTGGCCAGGCCGCAGGCTACCGCTTTGCCTGCGAAACCCAAGGGTCGATTGCGAAACCTTGGTTTGGTGCGCTGGATACTTTGGTTCTAAGCCCCAAGCCCCCGTCAAGCAGTGAAACTGTCGATTGGGACGCCTTTGATGCCTGTCTGGCAGCGGCCAAGGGTGCGGGCAGCATCGTGATGAAAATCGTGATCTTTGACGACACAGATTATGGCTGGGCGCGGGCCGCGGCGGATAGATATCCTGATCTGCCGCTCTATCTGCAGCCCGGCAACCTTGAGGTCGATCCGGATATCGCGGTCGACCCGCAGCTGTTGGCGGACAAACTGTTGTGGCTAGTGGACAAGACCATCAGCGACAGCTGGTTCGCGCCGCGGGTCTTGCCGCAGTTGCACGTCCTGCTTTGGGGAAACAAGCGCGGGGTTTGACCCGCAAAAGAGGAGACGACCATGGAAACGATCTACAGTGATTTGAAGCAATTGGGCGGGCAGACCGATTTGCCGTCCTCCCCCGAGGATGCGACACTGGAACGTGTGTCAAACCCGCAGGCCGACGTGGCCTATTGCGTGCGTTTCACAGCACCTGAATTCACCTCGCTTTGCCCGATGACAGGCCAGCCTGATTTTGCACATCTGGTGATTGATTATGTGCCGGGCGAATTCCTGGTCGAATCCAAATCGCTCAAGCTGTTTCTGGGATCATTCCGCAACCACGGCGCATTCCACGAGGACTGCACGATCTCGATTGCGCGGCGCTTGGTCGATTTTCTGAACCCCCAATGGCTGCGGATCGGTGGCTACTGGTATCCGCGCGGCGGCATCCCGATTGATGTTTTCTGGCAAACAGGGGCCATGCCAGAAGCTGTGTGGATTCCCGACCAAGGCGTGCCGCCCTACCGTGGCAGAGGATAAAGCAACGGGCCGGTAGCGCCGCTACCACCGCATGCGATCAAGGGCATCGCGGCCCAGAGGAAGGCCTGGCAGGCTTGCGTGCCGTTCTCGGCATGATCCCGCTTGTCTGAACCATTTCCAGCTCACATAGAAACACTGCCAAATTGATGGATATCAATCTGGGTCCATGAGTTGACGATACACGTCGTTCGTTAGTGCATCAAAGTGACCTTATGGAGATGGATATGAGAAACAGATTAAGCGCTGCTGCTGCGTTTACCGCCACCGTGATGGCCGCTGCGCCTGCATTTGCAGGAAATTTGGGTGAGCCTGTGGTTGAGCCTGCACCGGCAATCGCGGTTGCCATGCCAATTGATTTAGGCGGCGACTGGACCGGGTTTTACGCCGGCGGCCAGCTTGGCCATCTTGATGTTGAAGGTGTCGGGCTTGCCTTTGGTACGAATGGTGATGAATTCACCTATGGTCTGCATGCGGGCTATAACTATGATTTTGGCCTTTGGGTGATCGGGGCCGGGCTTGATTATGACTGGACGGACCTTGACCTTGTTTCCGGCGGTGCGACGGTCGGGACCACGGATTCCGTCTGGCGGGCCAAGCTGCGCGGCGGCTATGACTCTGGCAATACGTTTGTTTATGCCACTGGCGGCTATGCCGAAGTCGACACATCGCTGGGCGATGCCTCTGGCAATTTCTGGGGTGTGGGGATGTCCTACCGGGTGACGGAACAGTTTATCATGAGTGGTGAATACCTGTTTCACAACTTTGATGACATTGGCGACGTGTCGGGTCTGGATGCAGATGCGGAAACTTTCACGATCCGGGCATCCTTTAAGTTCTGAGTTGAGTTCATGAGCTTATAGCACTTTCGAACAGATCCGAATCGCCGCCCCCCGTCACAAGTCAAAAGCTTTGACGCGGTCGGTGATACATGATGCCTCGGGTCATTCGGGACCTGCTTTAAGGGACCCAGCATAGATTACCCCCTATGCTGGGTTTTTTTCTGCCTCATGGGTGTCTTGGGCCGTTGGCCCTGCGACGATCTTGCCCCCATTCGTGATTTGCCCCGCGCGCCCAAATCGGGCATAGTTCCCGCAAAGGCAGAATTGGACCACCAAGGGGCAAACCCCATAGGTCCGAACACAAGGGCAAGTGTCATGATACGATTGAGCGTCGCGCTGGTCGCAATTTTGGGGTTGGCCGCCTGTGGGGGCGGATCACGTTATTCGGGGAACGGCTACCGCACACCGGTCGTGCTGTTCGCCACCGGGCCTATTCAGCAGGCCTGTCAGTCGCAGGGCCGCAAGGCGGCCTCAAGAGCCAGATGTGGCTGTGTTCAGGCCGTGGCCGACCGCAGTCTGTCGTCATCAGAGCAACGGCGAGGGGCCTCCTATTTCAAGGACCCGCACCGCCTGCAAGAAGTGCGCCAGAACCAGGAAAACAATGCCAGCAACCGCCGCTTCTGGGCCGCCTGGAAGGCCTTTGGCCAACAGGCAGAGCAGCTGTGCGCGGCAACTTAGGTTAGGCGGCTCGAAGGTCGCGCAGCCAGAATTGCAAAGGCTTGGGGGTCTGCGCCCCCTGCCCCATATCTTTCCAATTGAATGTCGCGATAACGCCCTCCAGCGGTGAATATCCGCGCGCGCGCCAGAAGGTATCAAGCGGGCGGTAGTTTGGCGGGCGGTCAGGATGATCCTCGGGGCGGATTACGGCGCAGAAACAGGATTTGGTGAAACCCTTGGCGCGGGCGTGGGCCTCGCGCAGGTCAAAAAAGCGGTGGCCGATGCCCCTTCCCCGGTAGGCAGGCAGCAGCACGCTTTCGGCGCAATAAAAAATTTCCGACATGTCAAAGGTGGTGTGGGCAAAGGCGCTGGCAAAATCATCGGCGTGATCGACCAACGGCGTGCCCGTGCTGGCCCCGACCAATCTGTCCCCATCATAAGCACCGATCACCGTGGCAAGCGGGCTGTCGCGATAAGACTGCAGATAGCGCGCCTCATAGGCCAGATCGCCGTCATAGAGGTAGGGCCAGTCGCGAAACACCGCGATACGCAGGCCCGCGACATCGGGAAGTGCGGCGGCAAGGGCTGCACCGGTCAGGGGGGCCACCCTCATGCGACTTGCGCGGTCCAGTCGGACAGGTTGTAGCGGGTGGTGATGCGAGTGATCTTGCCGTCGCGGATGTCGAAGAACGAACCGGCAGGGATTTTGTAGGTCTGGCTGCGCGCCTCTGGCAGGCCCGCGTCAGTGGCCAGATAGGTGCCGTTGACGGTGAATTCTGCAGCCGCACGGCTGCCGTCCTCATTCACAAAGATCACCATATCGGTGAGATTCTCGCGGTAGCAGCGGGTCATATGCGCATTGAATTCGGCGAATTTTTCGCGCCCGATACGAATATTGCCTTCGTTGACGTGATGGGCCACATCGTCAGAAACACAGGCCAGCATGGCATCGGTGTCACCTGCGTTGAATGCATCGAAATAGGTTTGGATCAGCTGTTTCATGTCTGTGTGTCTTTGCAGGGGGGGCCAAATCGTTCGATCAGTCGGGTCATGATCTGATCGCGTGCGGCACGGAATTGCGCGAGTTTGGCCTCGCGGGTTTCGCCAAGGCCCGTGGGGTCGAGAATGGGCCAATATTCCACATCAAGGTGGTAGAACCGCGTCAGTTCCAACGCCCGGCGCTGGCTGGCGGGAGACAGGGCAATCACAAGGTCGAATGACGACAGATCATCGCCCCATTGTTCCATCTCGTCAAAACTGCGCGAGCGGTGCCGGGCCAATTCGACATCCAGTTCGGCGCAGACGGCGATGGAAAACCCGTCAATCTCAAGGTCGTTCTTGACACCGACGGACTGTACGTAAGTACCTGTTCCATATAATTTTTTCATGATCCCCTCGGCCATGGGGGACCGCACCGCGTTATGGTCGCAGCAAAACAGGACTGACTGTGGCAGCTCTTGGGTCATTTACCCGCCGAAATGCAGAACGCAGATGAGGGTAAAGAGGCGGCGGGCGGTGTCTATGTCGATCTCTGCCTTGCCCTCAAGGCGTTCTTGCAGAACCCGCGAGCCTTCGTTGTGGATACCGCGACGGGCCATGTCGATGGTTTCGATCTGACTGGGGGGCAGTTTCTTGACCGCGTCAAAATAGGATTCGCAGATTTGGAAATAGTCTTTCACCACCTGGCGGAACGGACCAAGCGAAAGGTGGAATTCGGCGGCTTTTTCCGACTTCTCGGTCTCCACATCAAAGATCAGGCGCTTGTCGCGGATGGACAGGCCCAGATGGTAGGGCCCTTGCGGCACTGGGCGCTCATCGCGCTGCGGGATGACAAATGTATTGTCTTCCAGCAGATCGAACATCGCGACCTTGCGCTCTTGCTCAATCTCCGGCGTCGGTGGCGGCAGGTTGGCGTCATCAAGGTTGATATGGGTGATGCGGGACATTTGGCGCATCCTTTCGCAGATGGGTTTTGCAAGGGATACGCCACAGGGTCCGGCAAGGCAATGGTGCGGCAGCTCAGGTCAGGTTAAGATAGTTCCACACGATCAGCGCAATGCCCCCCGCCAATGTGGCAAAGCGCAGGCTGCGGGCACCGCCCACAAAGATGGTATCGCGGTTTGCCCCCATAAGGGTCAGGCTGAGGACGATCATGAAGACAAAGGGTTGGCTGCCCGACGCAGTTTGCACCCCTTGGCTGGTCCAGATCATCAGGCCCAGGATCGCGAGAAACGCAGGTGGCATCCAATGGCGCAGGCCGAAACCTGGACGCCCCTTGCCCTGACCGTAATGGCCGCGCAGCTGCAGCAGCGTGACCAACGGCATCGCCAGCAACAATGCGCCAGCAATCGACACATAGGTGTTCCAGAACAGGTGGTAGCCCGCCCCGCTGATCAACCCAAAGAGCAGCAGGGCATCAAAGCAAACCGTGCAGATGCGGCCGAAGATATCCTGCGCATTCAGTCCGTAAAGCGCGGTATAGGCCCGGAATTCCGCATCGCGCAGCACGATATTCGCCATCTGAAGCGCTGCCGCAAGCATGATCATGGCCATATTGGGCCACAGCGGTGCCGCCGATGTCAGCTGAAAAGCATAGGCTGCGATAGCCGCCAGGACCGGTGCGAAATACTGACCGGGTTGCAGTCTTACTTGTTCCATCTCAGCGGTTCAGCTTGTCCAGCCGGGCGGTGACAGACAGGCCATGCGCCTCAAGGCTTTCGGAACTTGCCAGCCGTTCGGCTGCGGGGCCGATGGCGCGCAGGGCCTCGGGGGTCATGCGCGCAAGCGTCGTGCGCTTCATGAAGTCGAGCACGGAAAGCCCGGAGGAGAACCGCGCCGAGCGGGCGGTTGGCAGCACGTGGTTGGGACCACCGACGTAATCGCCGATCGCCTCTGGCGTCCATTGGCCAAGGAAAATCGCGCCCGCATGGGTGATCTGTTCGCTGAGGGCCTCAGGGTCAGCCACGCAAAGCTCAAGATGTTCGGGTGCGATCCGGTTGGACAGCGCGGCGGCAGTGGCCAGATCGGGAACCGTGATGATCGCCCCGTAGTCGCGCCACGAGGGGCCCGCGATATGCGCGCGGGCAAGGGTTTGCAGACGTGTATCCACAGCAGCGGCGACCGCGCGGCCAAAGGCCGGGTCAGTGGTGATCAGGATGGATTGCGCGCTCTCGTCATGTTCAGCCTGTGACAGAAGGTCAAGGGCGATCCAATCGGGATCATTGTCGCCATCGGCGATGACCAGGATTTCGGAAGGGCCAGCGATCATGTCGATGCCCACCTTGCCAAAAACACGGCGTTTGGCGGCGGCGACAAAGGCATTGCCCGGACCAGTGATCTTGTCCACTGGCGCGATTGTTTCAGTGCCATACGCCAATGCTGCAACAGCCTGCGCACCACCGATGCGGTAGACTTCGTCGACCCCCGAGACATACGCGGCCAGAAGCACCAGCGGATTGAGCACACCGTCCGGGGCCGGCACGACCATGGCCAGACGCGGCACGCCAGCGACCTTGGCGGGGATGGCGTTCATCAGCACGGAAGAGGGATAACTGGCCAGACCACCAGGGACATAGAGACCGGCGGCAGACACCGGTGTCCAGCGCCAGCCGAGGGTGGCCCCGGCCTCATCCACCCATTGGGCGTCTTCGGGCAGCTGGCGGGCGTGGTAGGCGCGAATGCGGGTGGCGGCGAGTTCCAGTGCCGCTTTGTCCTCGGCGCTGACCTGCGCCATTGCTTGGGCGATTTCAGCGCTTGAAATGCGCAGAGTGTCTGGGGTCAGGGTGATGCGGTCAAATTTCGCTGTCAGATCAAGGACAGCAGCATCACCGCGCGCGCGCACATCGGCGATGATATCGGCCACCACGCTATCCACATCCGGGCTGTCTTCGCGTTTGGCAGAGAGCAGCCTGGTGAAGGCAGCTTCGAAGTCGGGGGATGTTGCATCGAGGGTCACAGGCATGGGCGCGGTCGCTCCAAAAGAATATTTTGCCTCCGGCGGAGGTATTGAAGGCCAAAAAGAGAAAGCATCTGGGTAGGAACTAGCTGGAAGGACGGCGATCTCAAGAGACGGGGGGTGTTGGGTCAATCCGGATGATGGGGGCGTTTCCCGGAGGGTGCCACATAGGGGCGGGTGACGTCCCTGAGCGTGGCCTCTATCGCTTCGACGGACAGGCGGATGGCACCGTCGCCTGCCAGGGTAAGCAGGATATGGCCTGAAGGTGCCTGGGTCTGTTCAAAGGCGATGTTGAGGATGGACAAGATTGTGTCAGCATCCCCTTTCAGGACGCCCTGACTGGCGAAATGCTGGACGGTTTCGAACATCAGCACGGATTGGACACGTTCAGGGGCATGACGGGTCTTGCCCTCGTCCTCCCAACGGACACGGTTGATCAGCAGCGCGAAGCGGTTGGCGGCCCGATCCCAGCGCATTTCAGAAGCCGGAAAGACCGCATCCTGTGCGAGGGATGAAATCACCGTGAGGTCATCGGCGTCCAGAGCACCGAGGTTCAGCGGCGCTTCGCGGCCATCTTCGAAACGGGCGTCCTGGGTCATGATTCTTTGATCCGTTCAATATCGGCACCGACGCCGCGGAATTTAGCCACGACATGTTCGTAGCCCCGATCGAGGTGATAGACGCGGGCGACTTTGGTTTCGCCCTCTGCCGCCAGCCCCGCGAGGATCAGAGAAACCGAAGCGCGCAGATCGGTTGCCATGACCGGGGCCCCCTTGAGCCGGTTCACGCCGGTCACGGTCGCGGTGCCGCCGTGCACCTCAATGTCGGCCCCCATGCGGATCAGTTCAGGCGCATGCATGAAGCGGTTTTCGAAGATTTTTTCCTCAAGCACCGAGGTGCCGTCGGCGGTGCACAGCAGCGCCATCATCTGTGCCTGCAGATCGGTGGGAAAGCCGGGGAAGGGTTCGGTTGTGACATCGACAGCATGGATGCGTCCGTTTTTTCGCGCGACCCTGAGGCCTTTTTCGGTTTCCGTCACGCCGATGCCAGCCCCGTCGAGTTTTTCGCAAAACGCCGCCAGCAGATCGATGCGCCCCCCCAGCAGTTCAACCTCGCCGCCGCAGATGGCCGGGGCCAGCATATAGGTGCCCAGTTCAATCCGGTCGGTAACAACGCGGTGCGTGGCACCATGCAGGCGGTCAACGCCCTGAATGGTAATGGAGCTTGTACCGTCACCTTGGATCTGGGCACCCATGGCACGCAGGCAGGTGGCCAGATCGACAATCTCTGGTTCGCGGGCGGCGTTGTTGATGACGGTCGTGCCTTTGGCCAGGGTGGCCGCCATCATGATGTTTTCGGTCGCTCCGACAGAGGCAAAGGGGAAATCTATGACCGCGCCTTTGAGCCTGCCGCCCTGTGCCTTGGCGTGCAGATAGCCCTCTTTCAGTTCGATCTCTGCCCCCATCAGGGTCAGCCCATCGGTGTGAATGTCCATGGGGCGTGCACCGATCGCACAGCCACCGGGCAGCGACACTTCGGCGTGGCCCTCGCGGGCCAAAAGCGGGCCAAGCACCAGATTGGACGCACGCATCTTGCGCACGATGTCATAATCGGCGTGGGTGTTGATCGCCCCGTGGCTGGACAGCGCCAGCACCTTGCCTTCCTGCAAGGAAGTCACTTCGGCACCCAGAGACCCCAACAGCTGGGTCATGGTGCGAATGTCGCTGAGGCGCGGGGCATTGGTCAGCGTCAGCGGCTCTTCGCTGAGCAGGGTGGCGGGCATGAGGGTGAGGCAGGCGTTTTTTGCCCCAGCGATGGGAATCTCTCCGTGCAGCTCTTTGCCGCCTCTGACCAGAATTGAATCCATGTTATCTGCTTTCCTCGTTCGGGCTTTTATCGGCCGATTTATCCTGCATTTGTTCTTGTCGCGCGCGGGTTTGCGCCTTGCGCCGGGCCATATTGGCCTTGAGCGCAGCCTTCAGCCGCGCCTCTCGCAGGTCTGCTTTTGTTTTCGATGTCTGTGAAGTGCCAGCCTTTGTCATATGCGCTGTGTAGCCTAGGGTGACGGAGGCGTCCAGATTGGGCTTGCACCGTTTTTGGTTTGCCGCTAATGACCGCCCTCATCGGCGCTGCTGTAGCTCAGAGGTAGAGCACTCCCTTGGTAAGGGAGAGGTCGAGAGTTCGATTCTCTCCAGCAGCACCATAAAATTACCGTAAGTCTTTGCTTTAATGTATAATTTTGTAAAATATTGTCACTTGGAGTGCCATTTGGTGTGCCTCACGACTCTTTATTAAACCTTGCGGCCCGCGAGGAATTGTCCCGCCTGACCTGCCACCCAAGGCTCCCTCATTTATAACGAGAGTTTGCGGGTGTGGTTTTCATATTCTTCATCTTCGTTTTAGTCCGGCGTTGACACGTGGGCCGAGCCCGCAAATTGCTCGAGCGCACGACGCGCTTTAGCGGGTGTTTGGTTCTCCAGTGATGAGTGCGGTCTGATGTTGTTGTAGTCGTATCGCCAGAGCGCCAGCTTGCGGCGGGCGTCGTCCAAGCTATCGAACCATTCTTCGTTCAATAGCTCGTCGCACAGGCTGCCGTTGAATGACTCAATGAAGGCGTTCTGTTGCGGCTTTCCCGGATCAATGTAGTGCCACTCGACATCGTTCTCCCTGCACCCATCGATCAAGGGACTATCGCACCCCCTGAACCCACTCGCAGGACTTGGAGAATTGCCTCTCCACCTGCACCGAACCACACACAAACAGCTGCCTGTTTGACCACCAATCAGGAGGAGCGCTCC